>Ga0209542_10000289_pt1 | contig 125447 bp, 144 predicted proteins | sample RifCSPhighO2_01_FD_184028 | JGI IMG/M metagenome (GOLD analysis project Ga0209542, IMG submission 184028) | Soil microbial communities from Rifle, Colorado - Rifle CSP2_plank highO2_0.1 (SPAdes) (version 2) | ecosystem: Environmental > Terrestrial > Deep subsurface > Rock core/Sediment ... | reverse complement strand
CTTGGCTTTACTTACAGCTCAAAATATCAGGCAGAGCGATTGTTTAGTGAGCCCCAACATTTTGTTGTGTCTTTTGCCAATTCTGTCTTAGTTTTTTTCTTTGGTTACATTATTACAATGCTGGGGATAACCGGTTGGGGAGGATTTCCACTAAACCCAACAGTCTATCCACTTGTTATTTTTTTGGCAATTTTGCTTGTGGGAGCTGATTTTGGGAAAACAAAAATCAGTAAAAATTTATCACTTGGACTTTTTGCGGGGTCTATGTTATCTATAGTGCTTGTTTTTGTGAGCATGTACATACTGGATACGCCGAAAGACATAAAACCGTCGTTGATTTTGGGTGTCCAAGGAAGATACTTCTTGCCATTGTTGCTGCCTTTATTTTTGGCGCTACAATCGCTGGTAAAAAGAAAGTTTTTTTGGTTATATGCCGGTAGAGCCAAGTGGTTAAGTGCAGCTATTCTGTTGCTGATAATTTTAGGAACAATAGAATCTTATATAAGAAGGTATTATGTATAAGACATTAAAGCTGCTTTTGGTTGTCATCGCCTTCGGCATTTTTGTCTACAAAGCTTACGTATTTCTGGATCCTGACTTTGGCTGGCACTATCGAATGGGCGAAGTAATAACAAACACAGGAATTCCAAAAACCGACCCGTTTTCCTACACGATGGCCTCTTTTCCATTTGTCGATCATGAATGGTTGACAAACAAGTTAGTTTATTTTTCTTACGACGAAGTTGGAATCTTCGGGTTGTCCCTACTTTTTGCCTTCGTCGCTTTTTTGGCCGTTTTTCTTGCCGCAAAAAACAATATCTTGCTTTTTTTGCTGGCTACCTCGGCGATAATCCCGTTTTTCGGCGTAAGGCCGCAGGTACAGTCCTGGTTTTATCTTTCTTTTTTATACCTGCTTTTAACCAGCCATAAATATTGGTCGAAATTGAGATTACTTATGCCCCTTTTTATGCTTTTTTGGGCCAATATGCACGGAAGTTATGCGATAGGCGTGGCAACACTTGCATTATTTTTAGTTGCAAAAATGGCTCGTTTAAAAAGGGTTGAGAAAGCGGATTTGATTGTGATAGTGTTTTCTGTTTTTGCGACTCTTGTAAACCCGTATGGTATTGGTCTCTGGAGGGAGGCTTGGATGCAGTTTACGGACACAAATTTGCGTTGGAGCATTACGGAGTGGATGCCTGCTGTTTTTTCTTTCAACTTTCCTTTTATGGCGTTAATCGCTTTGTCCGGAGTTTTTATTTGGATATATCGAACAAGTTTGCACTTGGAGAAGAAAGTCTTGTATCTCGTTTTTTTAATTCAGGCGATTTCAAGTGTAAGGCACGTGCCTTTATTTGTTATCATTGCCACGCCAATTACACTTGAAGCTTTTAAGTATTTTGTGGGTGACTTAAAGAAAATCAAATTCGGGATTAGCCGCCTACGCAAGGGAGTGAAATTTGCCTTAATCGGGAGCTTGGCAATATTTGCAGTTCAGGCGTATTTTGCGTTAAGAGGAGGGGAGTCCCTAAGCGAAAATTCATTTTATCCAAAAGAGGCAGTTGTCTTTTTGAAAGAAAACGATGTTTGTGGGCGACTGTTTAACGACTATGGCTGGGGAGGATATCTTATTTGGAAATTGCCAAGTGAGAAATTGTTTATCGACGGCAGAATGCCCTCTTGGAGGTGGAATGCGAGTTTGCCGACTGAAGCAAATTGGGCAATGAAAGAGTATTCCGGTGTCTTATCGGGTGAGAACAACCTCGAGAAAGTATTTGCTAAACACGGTATCGGCACTGTTCTTGTGCCGGTCGACAGACCGGAGTCGCTTTTTAGTAAGTTTGCGAGAAAAATCGAGAATATCTTTAACAAGGAGAAGCCTTATAAGTTTAAAGAAGATTTGGTTGATAAAGGCTGGCTGGAAGTTTTTAACGATGGCAAGGCAACTATTTTTAAACACCCTGATTGCCCGCTTGAGATATAATCGGTTTAGTAATGGACCAAGTTGAGGAAGTCAAGTCGAAAGTTGACATTGTTTCGCTAATTGGCGAGTACCTTCAACTTACCCGTGCCGGCCGCAATTTCAAAGGCAATTGTCCTTTTCATCAGGAAAGAACCCCTTCTTTCATGGTGTCTCCGGAACTAGCTATTTGGAAGTGTTTTGGTTGCAACCTTGGGGGAGACGTGATCTCTTTTGTGGAACAAATCGAAGGACTTGAGTTTTGGGAGGCGTTAAAGTTGCTTGCTGATCGGGTGGGGGTCAAACTTAGGCGAAGTGATGACGCAAAGTATAATTACAAAGAGAAGCTGGTCGAGATTAACAGGTTTGCAAGCGACTTTTACAGCTATATTCTGCTTAACCATGACTTGGGTAAAAAAGCGCTTGACTATCTGACCCGTGATCGCCTTTTGCATAAAACCACAGTAATGGAATTCGGCTTGGGATATGCGCCAGATAGCGCCCAGGCACTTTTTACCTTTTTGACCAAAAAGAAACAATTCAAGCCGGTTGATATTGAGCGTGCCGGTGTGGTAGTCAAGGTGCGGGGATCATATATAGACAGGTTCCGTGGGAGAGTGATTTTTCCTCTTGTTGATCACAGGGGCTTGACCGTGGGCTTGGCCGGGAGAATATTGCCTAGTCAAGACGGCGGAAAACTGGCCAAGTATATCAACTCACCGGAAACGGAAGTCTATCACAAGTCGAGAGTTCTTTATGCGTTTAATTTGACCAAAAAAGAAATAAAAAAGGCAGGCTCGGTAGTTGTGGTGGAAGGCGAATTGGACGCAATTTCGTCGTGGCAGGCCGGTGTGAAAAATGTTGTTGCAATTAAAGGCTCTGCATTGACGGAAGACCAGGCGGGCTTGATTACCCGTGTTGCCGATGCCGCCATTCTTGCGCTTGATTCTGATGTTGCCGGGAATATGGCCGCAAGGCGGGGAATTACGATTGCAGAAAACCTGGGGTTAAGTATTAAAGTTGCCCGCCTCGGAAAATACAAAGACCCCGATGAGGCGGCCAGGGAAGATCCCGAGTTTTATAAAGGGGCGTTAGGTAAGGCCGTTGACGTTTGGGATTTTCTGGTCGACTCGGTTTTTGACAAACACAAACATCTTGGTGGCAGGCAAACGGCATTAATAAGTAAAGAAGTATTGCCAATTCTTTGGGCCATTCCGGATGAGATTGTCCGCGCCCATTATATAAAGATAGTTTCCATGAAACTGGACGTGCCGGAGTCAGCCGTAATCCTGGAATTGGAAAAAGTTACTAATATCGGGAAGGTAAGTAAAGAAGTCGCGCAAAACCCCGTAACGGACCCGCTTTTGGTTAGCCGTGAAGAGTTACTGGAAAAAGAAATTTTTTCTCTGGCAATAAATTTTGATCCATCGCTTCTTGTAACCAAGCAAAACTTGGCACTTTTTAAAACTCCGCTTTGGAGCAGGATCGCCGGCTATTTGGCTAAGTATTTAAAAACAAGTAAGAAGTTTGCTTTGTCAAAGTTTGCAAAGTCGTTGCCTAAAGAGCTTGTCGACGGCTTTTCCTCGGTTGTCTTTGTGGATAGCCAGCTGGATGAAAATAAACTTAAAAGAGACTTCGCGAGGGCTGTTCGCGAACTTAGACTACTCCGGATTAAGCAACTTGAAGCCGGGCTGGTTAAAAAAATTGCCGTCTTTGAATCAAGTGATGAAAAAACAAAGCTAAAAAGAGCAAACGAGGAATTTCAAAAGTTGTCGGATGAGCGCTCCGTCCTTGAAGAAGAGTGAACTTGCGATATAATTTCATTTATAGATGCTGAAAAAAATAACCGAAGGGTTGCTGAAGAAAGCTCGCGAGCAGGGATTTCTTACCCAGGAAGATATTTTAGAGGCTTTTCCTGATGCCGAAAAAAAGATAACTGAACTGGACAGTTTTTACGACAAGCTGTTGTCGGAAGGCATTGACGTATTTGAATCGGTCAGCGCGGATGAGCTTGAGACCACTAAAGAATCTCAAGAAAAACTGGAAAGAGAGATTGAAATCCTTTCCAAGCTTGAGGGGGGGGAGTCGACGGACCCTGTTCGGCAATATCTGCGTGAAATCGGGAAAGTGCCTTTGTTGGATGCGGAAGAAGAAATAGAACTTGCAAAGCGTTATGAGAAAAAGGAAAGACGTGCAAAAGACAAGCTGACGGAGAGTAACCTGCGTTTGGTTGTTTCGATTGCCAAAAAATATATTGGTCGGGGGTTGTCGCTACTTGACCTTATTCAGGAGGGTAACCAGGGCTTGATCCGAGCCGTTGAAAAATACGACTGGAGAAGAGGGTTTAAATTCAGCACTTATGCTACATGGTGGATTCGCCAGGCGATTACTCGTGCAATCGCTGACCAGGCCCGCACAATCAGAATTCCTGTACACATGGTGGAGACTATCAATAAACTTTACCGAACGAGCCGTAAGTTGATGCAGGAGCTCGGCCGCGAGCCCACACCTGAAGAAATCGCCGAGGAAATGGAGCTCACCGAGGAGCGAGTCCGGGAAATTTTTAAAATTTCTCAGGAGGTGACAAGTTTAGAGACGCCCGTAGGCGACGATGGGGAAAGCGTCCTTGGCGACTTTATTCCGGATGAAAATCACCTGTCCCCGGTAGACCAGGCAAGTAAGCAGCTTCTCAAGGACCACTTGGACGAGGTTTTGTCGACCTTAACCGAGAGGGAGGCGCGAGTTCTTAAGCTTCGATTTGGTCTTGACGGGAGTAAACAAATGACTTTGGAGGAAGTTGGCAGGGTGTTTGGGGTAACAAGGGAACGCATTCGCCAAATTGAAGCCAAAGCGCTTCGGAAATTGAAACACCCAAGTCGTAGAAAGAAGCTTCAGGATTATTTAGAGTAAGTTATGGTATTATAAAAACCATTATGAAAAAGTGTGATTGTGTTCTGTGTTCGTTTGAAAATCCCAAAGTCTGTTCAACCGCAATCATAATCAAAGATCAGAAAATGCTGGTTGCCAAAAGAGCAGGGTCGCCTTTCAAAGGAAAGTGGGATTTTATTGGCGGTTATATTAATAAAAACGAGTCTCCTGAAGATGCGATGAAGCGCGAAATAAAAGAAGAACTAGGAGTTAACTGTAAGTGTCGCTACCTCACTTCATTTTGTGGAACAGCATCATACGAAGGTTACGGTTATCCTGTTTTAGCCATGTGTTATTTAGTAGAATTGTCTGGAAAAATAAAATTGAATAAAAAAGAGAATTCCAAGTTGTCATGGATTCCTATAAAAAACTTGAAGACTATAGCTTTTGACTCCAATCAAAAAATATTGAAATACGTAAAGTCTAAATTTGTTTGTGACTTAAAAGGGGTTAGGAGTTTATTAAAACAACTTAACCCCAATATCGTTTTTGATGAACAGTCATTGTATAGAGCAACCTTGAACGGCTATATGAGTAAGGTCGAAAAGAAGGGGAAATTAATCGGAATGGGTTGGATATACCCCAGGCAGACATTACCCTGGAATAATGCGACAATTGAAGACATGATAGTGGACGAAAAATATAGGGGACAAGGTTTGGGAGAAAAAATTCTTTTTGATCTAATTGGATGGGCAAAAAGAAATAATATTCAAATAATTGAATTAACGACAAACCCCAAAAGGCTTGCAGCTAACTCCTTATATAGAAAAATTGGTTTTCAACAATTTGAAACAAATCACTATCTTCTAAAGCTAAAGAAATGAGTCAATTGTAAACTTCCAGAAGCAAAAATTAACTGATATAATACCCACGGAGAGACGTTCCCCTGTAGCTCAATGGTAGAGCGAGTCCCTGTTAAGGACGAGGTTGTAGGTTCGAGTCCTACCGGGGGAGCACGAGCGTTTTCTGTATAACCTGACGATTGTCCCGTAATGTCGCGAAAATCGGCGTCGGGATCGTTTCAAAAATTACCTTGTTTTTGATCGTTATCTTCTCATAAAAGAATCTCAAGTAGTGGCGTTTCATAAAGGGTGGCGCGTCTTTATACGTCGTGTAAATGTTGCGTGTAAAGGCGAGGGTTTCATCAATCAGGTTCATATCTATTCGGCAGCGATTTTCTACTTCCTGCATTTGTATATCCATATGTTCGAGTTGTTTTTGTATCTCGGTGTGCTTTCGTTTAAACACCTCCCGGTCAATTGTTCCTTCAATTAGCGCATCTTCCAGCTTGTTGCGCTTGCCTTCCAGCGCCAGTTTGCGATTAAGGATACCCTGTTTGATACTTAAGGCGTTTACGCGGCTCTCGTCGAGCTTCTCACGCGTCTTTCTGACTACCGCTTCGATAAACTCAGGCGCAAACTGCATATTTTTAAATTCTTCTTCAACTTGTGTTTCAATATCTAACATTTCTACATATGGGGCGTGACAGCCGTTCCTTTCGCGCTTGGGGCAATGATAATAGGCAATCTTGCCGCCTCTGGCGCGGAGTTTGTGCGCATTATTATGCCACTCGGCCACATAACGCTGACCGCATTCGGCACAGTAAGCAAAACCGCCTAATAACCAGTTGTGAATACGACGGCGCATCAGGAAATTGCGATGTTTAGCCAGAACATACTGGCAAACGTCATAAAGATCTTTGGAGATGATAGGAATGTGGTTTCCTGTCTTTGACTCACCGTGCCAGCGGATTATGCCGAAGTAAAAGGGGTTATTAAGGATCGTGTGGATGACGCTATGTCCCAACCCGGTGCCGTTGCGCGAGATGATGTTGCGATCCGCAAGCCAATCCTGTATCTCGATAATGGAATAGCTGCCTGTCGCGTAAAGTTCAAAGAGTTCTTTGATAATTGGCGCGGTGTGCGGATCAGGTTCGCAAGTCTTGCGCTCGCGATCCCCGCCGACGCTGCGATAACCTACCGGAGGAGGGGTCGGCTGCCAGCCTTCGCGGAATTTCTGCATTAGCGCGTCGCGCGTGCGCTGGCCGTTAACGTCGGACTCCCACTCGGCAACACTTGCGAGAATGTTGGCGATAAGGCTCGATCCTTTAGTTACATTCCCCTCAAGCACCGAGATCATTTCAACGCCTTTGGCCTCTATTTCTTTCCGGGTGTCGCGAAAGTCGGAGACATTGCGCGCGAAGCGGTCTATCTTGTAGATAATCAGCGCGTCAACCTTATATTTTTCGATCTCCGCGATCAGCTCTTGGAAGGCCGGTCGCTGGGTAGTGCGGCCGCTTTTGCCATCGTCGAGGAATATGCGCCGGGTGTGATAGTCGTGAGATCGCGCATAATCCATACACGCGCGCTTCTGGTTCTCAAGCGAGAAACCCTCTGTTGCTTGTTCGTCGGTAGATACGCGCAGGTAAATGTAGCAGGTGTTCATATTCCCCGGTTCAAGTCGTTGAACCTCATTTTCATCGGTCGCTGTCCGTATCGTCGCGCTATTTTCGCGGCTTCCTTGTTGATCGTGTCCAAATGAGGCCTGGTCAGTTCTTTTGCCTTCTCGTAGCTCATAGCGCCATATTTCATCGCTTGGTGTATGGCGCGCGCCTCCGCGAGTAGTTCTTTCAAATTTACCTTCTCGGTGTTCATAATGACTTATAGTATTGTTCATATTCAGAAATCTCCAGGCTTAAAGTCAAGTCCGAGTTTTTTCGCTTAACGTCGGTAAAAACTCCCCGCGCAGGCTAATTATTTTGCTTAACGTCCCAAATAATTCATTGCGCAGGCTAATTCTTTATTTTTTCTATCATTTTTTATCATTCCGAGCCCTGCGCAACTCTTTTTTATAGTGTTTCATTATCTTTTCGACCTTTTTTATAGTGTCCAGTTAATCCTTGCGCAAATCTCGCGCCAAGTGTCTCTACTTGCGCGAGCCTCCTTTCAGAAATGGATATTTTTCTCTAATTTCCTGTTTCCTTCTTTCAATCTGTTCTTTTTCCGCTTCAGATAAATCATTATTTGAGTTATTTAATTGAGTTACATTAGGTGGAAGTGAGGTGCTGGAATAGTTAGGAATATTGTTTCCTTCTTCTGAGGAAATATTGACATCGTTACTTGTATCATTACGGAAATACAGTTCCTCATTGATAATATAGATGTTCGATTTTGCAAAACCACGTCTCTTCCGTTTCAATAGCCCCGCTGCATAGAGCATATCTAGCGCATATCTAATACTTCTTGTTGTGTAGCCTTGATTCTCAGCAAGAGTTTGTTGACTTGGGAATGCATCACCAGACACCCCTGCATAGAGCAAGATGTCGACAAGTAAAATTTTCTGTAGAGGTGTTAGTCTTTTGTTTCTAACAACCTCAGCCAGCTTTTTAAAATGCCACTGTTTTTCGTTTTTCATTTCATTTATCTTCATTTTTGTCAGGTGTTAGTATTTGATCTACAGCAGCGCCGATCCAACACATAAGATCGTAGTCACCTTCATTCCAAACTAGCCAACTTAACTCTTTCAGCTCCGATTCTGTAAGTTTTCTTTCATAATTTGCTTCTACAAAATCCTGTATATAACCTCTCGTAATTTCAATAACTACCTGATCGTCTTTACTTTCCTTTGTTATTTTGTTTGCCATTTGTTTTCTGGCCATATTTACCTCCTCTCTGATCGACATTTTTGATAAGTCTTTTTGCTCTTATGTGCGAAAGGACAAGATTTACCCATTGTTCAGCAATAGAGTCAATATTTTGTAGCCTATTGTTTTTCATCTTTGTGCAAAAAGTCTATCTTTAAGAGATCGCAACGCCTCGGAATACTGCCTTGCGGAAAGTTCCAAACTACCCGACCAATACTTACTGGCAAATTGCTCACAAAGGGATTTATCGGCAAAAACGAACCAGAAGAAGGACTTTTCTTTTTGAAGGCGAAGAAGTTTTACAGAAGAACAGACAAGTGCTGCTGCTTCACCGAGATCTTTTGTAAAATATTCCTCATTTGTTCTACTTTCCATATATTTCCTTCCGTCTGATTAAGACCTTGGTGTTACATTTTTGGAGTGTCAATGGGGCATTTTGAGGCAAAAAAAACTTACACCGGGTGTAAGTCTGGGTGTAAACAATAAATGGAGGAAAATTACTGAGAAGGAGGCCTTTTTATTGAGAATTGGTATTCATTAGAGTTGTGACCTTTTAATTCAAAAACGTTTACTAAATCTTTTACTCGACTCTTTTTTATTGTCCTTATTAAGTTTGACCTTGTATTTTTAAGCCAATTACCATTTGGTTCATCAAGACCATATTTTTTGGCTTTTTTGATGCATCTATTTAAAACCTCTTGACGACTGACGTCTGTTATATTCGCTTCCCACAACTCGTATCCCACCTCAAAGAGGAGAGCCTGGCCTCCTATTTGTTCGCGCTGGTTTTTATTGAAAGTTAAGGCCACAGGTTGTCCGCTATTGAGCTGAATTGTCAATGTTTTTGTTGCATAATCAAAATTACACCAACGTTCTACACCGTGCGGCTTTTTCTTGTTGAAATCTGCCAGATCTTTTATAGTGGGATCTTTCTTAATCCGCTCGATATAACTTTCATCATCAACCCAAACTTTACCTACTTTTGCCATATACATTTACATTTCCGGACAGGGGATCTTATTTTAACAGAACATCACGGTCGTTTCTTGCCTCGGTGGAGCAGGTTTTGTTTCTCTCATTCCGTGGTTCCTTTTGAGTATGAAGATTATTATCCTTGAGTTGCCCTTCATAGAAAGACCCAGCTGTATCAATATCAACCTTTGCATATCCATTAGGCGATCGCGGGAAAACCTCAATTCGTCGTATTTTTTTACCCAGTAATAGAAAGTTCGTCTACTAACTCTATTATTACTACAAAATTCCTCAATCCACGGAATTATCCTTTTTTCGCGACAATCGTCGATATATGCCTCCAGTTTTTCAGAGAGGAGTGGATTGTATTTTGTTGAACCGATTGGTCTACCACCTGCGTGTTTCATTCTTTTTTATAGTGTGCAAAAAACTACTGCCGCACACCTATATTCTACATCATTCTGCTATAAATCCTTCGTATTTGCGCAAGCTATTCTGGGGAGCGTTTTCGTGGTAATACTGGGTAATTTTATATCCGTGTGACGTTTCACGAAGCTCGACAACCAGATGTGCCACTTGCGCGAAATATCCCACCGCTCCTTCGCCATTGGTATGTAAGATACGCATCTCATCGACTAACACCCGCCTGTTCGCCTCCTGTGCGGCCACGCCGCGGACATAATGCGCAGCCTGCGAGAAATTGTAGCCTGCGGTGCGAAACAGACGGGATCCCTCTTGTTTACCTGCGGGGTCAACATCGCGCCAGAGCATAAAATCCAGCTCCTTTTGTTCCTCGTCCGTTTCCGGGGCGGAGAAGAAGCTCAAGGCTTTGTCACTATCACGCTGGGCAATCGCACGCTCAAAAGTGTCAACAAATTCGACAATGCGATCTTTTTCCTCGCTACCAACTCCTGTTGCGGTTACTTCGCTCCATTCCATTTGAAGTTGCTCTGTAGTTGCCGGTGCGACTTGAATCTCTGTTTGTGTTTTGGGCTTTGCGACATTCACCAAGACAATCGAGATCATAAGACCAAACAAGGCAAAAACAACTCCTTTTGTTAGTTTGTTTTTCATAATGCGTTTTTTGAGATTTCTGCCAGCGCACTATCTCTTGCTGCTTTGTACATTTTCAGCCAGCGACGAGAGTAAGCCAGCGATGCTGCTGTCTCTTCTATAAGTTTTTTGTCTCCTAACTTTTGAGCTTCTTTTAGTTCCAGTTTGTCTTCAAGTACAAACTTCTCACCGGTTGCAATAGTATCATCCCAAGTTTCTTTTTGCCTTTGATATCTGTATTCGGGTTTAAGCTCTAACTCACGTTCCTTTAGCTCCACTTGTTTTTGTTTTATCTCAAGATCTTTTTGCTGGATATCGTTTTGTCTTTGCAGGGCAAGATATACAAAATATATAGCTAAAATGACTGTCAAAAATATGATCCATTCCATCTTTTTTCACCTCCTTACTGGCGTCTGGCTGGAGGCAAAAGCAAAAGCTCGCCACCAGCGCTGGCTTACCTTGCGGATCGCCCACACACCTTTCGGTATGTGACCAGTCTACGGAGACGCTGAATGACGAGCTTACGCTCCCGTAGACTGGTTTTGTTTGCCGTGCGCTGCTAAGCAGCGTTTAGGCAAATATTTAATTGTTAAATCATTGTATCAAATTCTGTCCCAATTGTGTATAATTTTGTATAGTTTTTCAAGAGGCATATGGCTAAAAAGAAGAAATTGCTCAAGATTCGTGAGGCAGCAGATATGCTCGGCGTCAACCCGGAAACTATGCGTCGATGGGATCGTGACGGGAGCTTCAAGGCTATCCGAATAGGTAAACGCGGCCACCGGATGTATGACGAGGGTGAAATATTGAAGAAGATTTCTACCAAAGAAAAATAAACTATGTCTAATTTTATTACAAACAACGAAACGTCTGATCTCAAAAAGCGTCTGATCGAACTAATTAAGAAAAGTGACGAACTAAAGTTTCTTGTAGGCTTTTTCTATTTTTCCGGTATCAAAGAACTTTATGAAGGATTGAAATCTAATCCCGATACTAAGATTAAGGTGCTAGTGGGCTTGAATGTCGATAAGGCTGCTTTTGGATTGGTTGAATCAGCAAATAATGAAGACTTATCAGGCGAGGAAAAAACATATAAGTTCATTGAATCTATTAAAAAATCCCTCAATACTGAAGACTTCGACAATAAAGAATTCTATGAGCAAGTTCGATATTTTATCGAGTTAATTCAAAAAGATAATCTAGTCATTCGTAAGACTTATAACCCGAACCATTCAAAACTGTATCTTTTCAAGCTGGAGGAAAGCCAAGCTGTAAAGGAACTATTCATAACAGGTAGTAGCAACCTTACGAGAGCAGGATTAACAACACAAAACGAGTTTAATGTAGAAATTAGTAGCTATGGTTTTGGAGATGCTGAGAAGTATTTTGATGATCTGTGGGACGAGGCTGTAAAGATAACAGAATTTGAAGAAACAAAGAAAAAACTAATTGAGATCATCGAAAAAGAAACACTGATCAAAGACGTCACGCCGTTTGAAGCTTTTTGCCTGGTTTTAAAAACCTATATTGATACTTTTGAGGAAAAGGAAATTGGAGAAACTTTAATAAAAACACTTGAGGAAAATGGATATACTCCCTACCAATATCAACTCGATGCTGTTAAACAAGCATTAGCAATTATCGAAAAAAATAACGGGGTGATAATCGCCGACGTTGTTGGTCTTGGAAAGACTATCGTTGCTTGTGCAATAGCCAGGCAAATGAAAAAGCGCGGCATCGTTATTTGTCCCCCCGGACTAATGGGTGACAGAAGTAGAGATTCTGGTTGGAAAAAGTATTTGGAAGAATTTGGCCTTCACGATTGGGTTGTATGGTCGCGAGGTGATCTAAAAAGTGCGTTGAAATTTCTTGACAGCGCCAAGGACATTGAGGCGGTTATTGTAGACGAGGTACATTGGTTCAGAAATCAAGATACAGAAAATTACGAAATATTAAAAAATATCTGCAGAGAAAAACAGGTTATATTACTCACAGCCACCCCCTTCAACAATCGTCCGGGTGACATTCTTGCGCTTCTTAAGCTTTTCATTACACCTAAAAAGTCATCAATAACGCTTGAAAGCAACTTGGTTGACCAATTCAAGGCATTTAAGGGTATATTTGATCGCCTTGGGTATATAAAGAAATATTGGAATTCAACCGACGAATCTAAACGAGCTAAAGCCCAGAGTTATTATAAGGCTTTGTTTGAAGAAGATAATATCGATCTTAAGAAAGTAGCACAGCGAGCAAGTTATCTTGCAAAGCAAATTAGAAACGTAATTGAGCCAGTAACGATTCGACGTAACAGACTGGATTTGCAAAACAATCCAATATACAAGAATGAGGTAAAGAATCTATCAAAAGTAGACGATCCTAAAGAGTGGTTTTTCGAGTTAAGTAAAGAGCAATCTGATTTTTATACAAAAATCATTGAGGAGTATTTCGGTGATCCCAATGAGGGTGGAAAATTCAAAGGTGCCATTTATCGTCCCTTTGAGTACGAAAAGGGCTTAAAAGCGCTGAGCACCACTGAAGCAGAGGAAAAATTAAGCCAAGACGACAACAGAGCGTTCCAGCAGCAACGTAACTTGTTCGATTTTATGAGGCGTTTACTGGTTAAGCGCTTTGAAAGTTCATTTGGATCTTTTGAGCAAAGCATTAAGAACTTTAAAAATATAACCCAAAGGTGTCAGGAGTTTATCGACGACACTGGTGAGTACATACTTGATCGTTCACTTTTGGAAAAGATTTATGAGCTTGACGCAGATGAGGTCGAAAGATACTTGGTTGAGTATGAAGAAAAAATCATTAAGGGCGAATATCCAAAAACTCATAAACGCTACAAGATTGACGAATTCAAAAATAAAAATGAATTCGTTCAAGATATACAAAACGACATCAATCTTTTTGGTGAAATTCTTGAAAAACTATCTTCATTAGAGCTTGTGAAGAACGACCCGAAGACTGCGTGTTTGGTTGAAAACTTAGAACGAGAATTTAATAAAAAACCCAAAAGTGGCGAGCCGAAAAGAAAAATAATTGTTTTTACTGAGTACGTCGATACAGTACATTACTTAGAAAAGACGTTGATAAAACATTATGGTGATCGAATGCTGGTTGTAGCGGGTGACTTGCCATCATCAAAGATATCAAAATTAAACAAGAACTTTGATGCTTCCTATTCGGAGCAAGAAGACGAATTTGATTTACTCTTAACCTCAGACAAAATTTCAGAAGGGTTTAATCTTAATCGGGCAGGAATGGTAATAAATTATGACATCCCCTGGAATCCCGTGCGTGTTATTCAAAGGCTTGGGCGTATTAATCGTATCAGTAGAAAGGTTTTTGAGGCACTCTACATCGTAAATTTCTTCCCAACTGAAAAGGGTGCGGAGCTGGTCAAATCCAGAGAGATTGCCGCAAACAAAATGTTCCTAATACACTCAGCCCTCGGTGAAGATTCAAAAATCTTTGATGTGGATGAGGAACCTACTCCAGCAGGACTATTTAATAAGGTCCAACAAAACCCGGATGCACTTGAGGAAGAGAGTTTTTATACCAAAGCATATAAAGAATTCTTGAAGATAAAACAAGAAAATCCAGGATTGTTTGAAAATCTCAAAAATTACCCGCCACGAATAAAGGTTGCCAAGGAAGGGAATGAGAATGAGCTTTTAGTATTTTTCACCAAAGGTCGTCTATATGTAAGCGGGGCACAAACCGATCAAACCGAGATTAATCCTTATTATTTGGTTTTTGAAGATGTTTTCGAAAAGATTATCTGTTCTCGGGAAGAAAGGGCGCTTGATTGGAACACTGAACGGTTTTGGCAAGCTTATGAAGCTATTAAAGATTTCAAGGATTTCCGCTTAGGTGGCGTAAGCGAACAAAGTCTGGAACAAAAGGCATTAAACAAGCTTGATTTTCTAATAAGAAGCACGAATGAGAACGTAATGCCGTATAAAGATTTTTTGAGGACGCTAAAGGAAGATATTTTACACTTCGGTACTCTGGCAGACTTTACCTTAAGAAGAATTATGAATTTTAAGGAGAACGCTCCCCGAGATATACAGGAATTACAGGCGGCACTGGGGTTAGATTATTTAGTTAAAGAAAAAGACAGACTCAAGGATCAGAAAAAGGAGATCATTATTGCCATTGAGAACAAGAAATTATGAGCGATGCCAGACAAATCCTTGAATCAATTATAAGTGAATACTCGGTTGAAAAATTTAAGCGTTTTTTTCGCGAGAAGAGCCAACAGTTTTCACCACGGGAGGAAACTTACTCTAGATATAATGACGATAACTTCATACGTGGTTTAAAAATTGGAGAAATAAACTTTTCTGATATTGAAGGGCTTTTAATTTGTGCTTTTGAGGTAACCAAGGCACTTTCGGAACGTGCTGGAAAGAAAGCGCAGTATGAAAAAGCTAAAGGCATCTTAAAATCAACCGAGAACCAAAGATATTCGGCAGGAATTTTTATTTTTTATGACAGAACTGGTAATTTCCGCTTCTCGCTTGTTTATCCAGAGTCAATCGGCACAAGACGTCAATGGAACAACTTCAGAAGGTTTACTTATTTTGTCAGCAAGGAATTTACCAATAAAACCTATAAACAACGCATTGGCGAGGGTAATTTTTCATCTTTAGATAATATAAAAGAAGCTTTTTCTGTAGAACCTGTAACGAATAAGTTTTTTGAAGAATTCCGAACATATTTCGAAAAAACTAAAAAAGAATTTGAAAATTCTAACAAATACACTGTCTGTCTATGGCTTAAAGATAGGTATTCCGATGATGAATATAACGAACAAATCAATAAATTCACCTTTACCTTCTTGGGAAGGGTGATTTTTATTTATTTTTTGCAGCGCAAGGGCTGGATTGAAAACGACGGAAGCTACTTAAAGAATATTGTAGAAAACAATAATAATTCCTCATTATATTTAGACTTCTTACAACCGCTTTTCTTTGATGTTTTTGCGAAGAAAGAGTCAGAGCGGTCCCCTGAGATAAAATCTAGGTACAAAGATACTCCCTATTTAAATGGTGGTTTATTTGAGAAAAGTGAGTTAGAAATACAATTAGAAGCTGATGGCAAGTTCATACTCGTACACGACAAATTTATTAGTGATATTATTCTCAATTTTTTTGAAAACTATAATTTTACAATCGATGAAAATTCTCCCGAAGACCAAGAGATCTCCATTGATCCGGAAATGCTCGGGAAAGTATTTGAAAACACTTTAGCAGAGGAAGAAAGAGGGAAGAAAGGCACGTTTTATACCCCAAGAGAAATAGTCCACTTTATGGTTAAGGATTCATTATTCAGGTTTCTACTAAATGAAACCGGCTTGGATAGAGTAAATTTACACGATTTTGTATATGACGATAAAACCTTAGATGAAATAGGTTTTAAAAAGGATGAAATTAGATTAATTGATAACAAACTTGAGCATATCAAAGTACTTGATCCTGCAGTGGGATCGGCTGCTTTTCCGGTTGAGATGATGCAAATATTGGTGCACTTAAGAAAACAGCTCAATGTTAACGTCGGAAGAAACATTAATGAGGTGGTCCTAAAAAAAAGATTCATAAAAGAGAATTTGTATGGTGTAGACATCGACCCTGGAGCCATAGAAATAGCTAAATTGCGTTTGTGGCTTTCATTGATCGTGGATTATGAAAAATCCGAGGCAGAGGCGTTGCCTAATTTGGATTTTCAATTCCGACTGGGTAACTCGTTGCAGGAAAAAATTGATGGCATTGATATTTTTAGTGAGGATGGAATCGGTCAGATCGGTTTATATCAAAGTGAATCTGAATACGAGAAAATGAAATCCAAAATGATAGATATTAAGGACAACTTCTACTCCGCAGAAACAGAAACAATCAAGCGAAATTTAAAAAAGGAGTTCGACGATCTTGAACATAGTCTTATTAAGGCCGTACTAGAAAAATACCACCAAGAGTTTAAGGATCAGATAAGAAATCAGCATTTAACCAATGCTGAAAAGCGTATAAAGGAGGCGGGAGACAAAATTGACAACTTAAAGAAAAAAATAAAAGACGGTACCTATAAGCTCTTCAAACCTGACTTTCATTTTTCCGAGGTGTTTGACCGTATAGATGCAAACGGAGATAAAATAGGCGGGTTTGATATCGTAATAGGTAACCCACCATATGGTGTAAAAATAGACGAAGAGATTAAGGATTGGCACGGTCTCGGGAGCAAAGACAGCTATGGGGTATTTATGTCTACTGCTCTTAAGAGATTTTTAAAGCCAGGTGGAGTTTTGTCTTATATAGTTTCCGATACTTGGTTAACAATCAAAACACATAAACCATTACGGGAGCAAATACTTGAAAATCAGTTACACAAGATCGTTCGAGTACACCAAGATTGTTTTGACGCCACAGTAAATGCCTGCATCGTAAGTCTAACTAAAAGTCCGAACAATGATGGAAAACTACTTGCTGCCGATTTGACCAATATTTCTACCCGTGATGAAATAGTCGACCTAAGAGAAAAACTCTACAATCTTGATAAATTTGTCGGGCAGTCAACACCCAGGTTTGCGGTCTATGAATATGACCAGAACTTAATTAACACAAACTCAAACCTGCCAATTTTTGTAGGCAGCCCAAAATTGTTTACCCTGATGAATGATACTACCTGTCCGCAGATAGAAAAAGAAATAGACGGCAAACCTGTAAAAGTACGACAAATCAAGTTTAACGATAAAATAGTCGAGCTTGTCCGTTTTGGCGATATAGCGGAAGTAAAGGTTGGATTACAAACTGGAGATAATAAATCTTATCTTTTTCAGAACCCAGAAGCCCGCGGGAGTTATCGAAGCATTACTGACTACCAAAAATACCTCTTAACAGACAGCGATATTAAGAGAATTGTCGGAAATGAAGATCTACGACTTAAAGTTGTTGATAAGGGGTTCCACAAATCTCGAAGCGAGGCAAACTACGACGAGGACTTATGGTTTGACGGAAAATATATCGTCCCCTACGACAAGGGTGGTGAAAGCGACACTGAATCTGGTTGGCTACCCAATTATTACGTCCCCACAAACTATTTTATTGATTGGAGCCGTGAGGCAGTTCACAGAATGAAGACCCTTACGAGTAGTAGACAAGGAGGGAGTATTGCTTCTAGGTTTCAAAATAGCGAGTACTATTTTAGACGGGGATTAAGTTGGTCAGATGCTGGATTTTATTCACCTACAGTAAGAATGAGCGGACAAGGTGTTTTCGATGTAAAAGGAAGTAGAGTTATTTTAGGTTCTCTAATTCCGGAGAGTGGTAGTGCTTTATTGACTTCGAAATTTTTAAAGTATTGGATAAAAAATGCAAATAATCATACCGTTAGCACACAGGTCGATGACTTCAGAGAATTAGGAATTCCCTTCAATTTAGACAAAAAATTAGGAGAATTTGTTGTCTTAATCGTTAAAAAACAAAAACAAAATCCTCGATATAATTATATGAGTAACGAGCAAAAAGAAATCGATAAACTTGTCTACCAAATGTATGGATTAAACAATGACAATATTCGTGAAGTTGAGACCTGGTACGCCCGCAGATATCCAAAATTAGCAAGATTTTGCGATATTTAAGAAATAGCAAGGAACAGGATTAGCAAAGCCAACAGTATATAAACGTATGAGTATGACAACAACTAACAAAATTGATTATGAGTTTTACGGTTTGATGAAAGACGAGATAAGAATTGAGGAGGGTAAAAATGAGTAATGAAACTAATAGTAAAATTACTACAGTAAACATACTCTATCTGGTAAAGATACTAATAGTAGGTTTTTTGATCGCTGAATCAGTATTTTTTTCAAAGGTTATTGCTTCCAAGATCGTCGAGTTTTTCAAAGAGGCAAACTACGATTTAGAGTTAATCATAATTTGTTCCGCATATTTATTTGTTATAGCCGCATATCTTTATCTTCGAAACGCACACCAGGAGTTTATAAGATTAATCAAAAGTAAGAGATTGGACATTTTATTTATATTTTGTGCTGGGATATTTGCTGATATTGCCTTAGGTGGAATCGGAACTAACACATATAAACAGCTGGTTTCAAAGGTCGAGCTTGAACAATTGCTGATTATTACAACTACTCCTTTTGCTATATACGTTTCATTGCTAATTCACACTATACACAAATGGCTAAGCTCTAGAAATAAACACACGGACTCCTTTTTTATCAGTGACACTGAAAAAAGGTCTAGAAAGGATGATCTACTTGAATTCTCTGAGATAGCAAATAGGTTCGCAGAGAGAGTTTATAACCAGGGATCAACTGATAGCTTAGTTTTTGGCGTAGATGCCCCTTGGGGAGTCGGGAAATCAACGTTTGTAAATTTTTGCCAAGAGTATTGGGAAGATGAATATAAAGACAATATTATCGTGTATGTATTTAATCCCCTCAGATATGAAAGTAGAGAGAACTTGTTGGAGAAATTTATTGATGGATTTATTCGTGTAATTCAAAAACACACATTTATCCCAGAGCTTAGGCCAGTTATTTCCAAGTATTCGCGTTTTATCCAAAGCGTTAAAGGCAATATATTTGGATTTCTTAATATTGAGATTGCGGGTGGTAATTACTCCGTTGATGACGCATTTCAAGACTTAGAAACTATATTAACCAGCCTCGATAAGAAAGTGATTGTAGTTATAGACGATCTTGATAGATTAAATTTACCTGCTGTTAAAGATCTTCTATTCACGATTAAAAAGAGTTTCACTCTACCTAACGTATCTTATGTCCTCTGTTACGACGCAGAAAACATCAATGCGTTAGAACAAGAAAAGCCGGATTTTGAAAAAGTAACAGAATTTCTTGAAAAATTTGTCAATGTTAAAGTAAGTCTATATCTTAGTAGTGATAAGTTATCCAATTTTGTTACTACTAATCTTGAAAGTTCTTTATCTGGTAATTCGCAAGCAGATCCTATTTTGGTTTCAAAAGCAGTTGGTGGTTTAAAAGACATCTTCAATTCAAGTGACTATCATCATTACGTACCTTTTGTCGGTGATGTAAGAAAATTAAAGAGATTAATAAATACTATTCTTTTACTTGATCTTGAAAAAACAGATTTTGATAACAGCGATATTAATAACAAGGATTTAATTCATTTACTCCTGATTTATATCAATTACCCTAACGTCTTCCGCAAAATATATAACACTGAAACCGGTGGCAAAAAGGGCTTTTTCTCTTTAGTTTCTTACTATGAAGACAGCTATCCGAGAGATAATACAAGGAATACGCGTTCAAGCGAGAATGAATATAAAAACTCCATAAAATATTCGGAATATATCAAATCCAATGAACTGTCAGAAAGACAGGTTTTTTTGCTAAATAGAGTATTTGATGTTAAACAAAGGCTCGAGAATGCTGATGTTGCGGGTGTTTCAGCAGAAGCTCGGACTTCCTACGCTTGTTTTAACGGTGATGTCTATGGGACTGGAAATAAAAACCTTGAGGACTATCTAAAATTGATAGCGCTTTCTTCTAAACCACAAACAACCGATCAGTATAGATTCTATCTGAATTTTAAAAATAGACTACTTAAAGGAGAATCAATAGGAAATATACTTAAAAATGAAGCATTCTCCTTTACGAAAAACGAAATTAATCATAAACAACTTTGGAAAATCATTATTAATAGTGCTCACGAATTTGAGGAAAGCATTGCATCTCAACTTATTACCTATTTAGCCGATAACATTACTAGCTACTCACACTTTGAGCACGATGAGATTGGGCTTGGATTGCGTCACGATTTGAGTTTCTATCTAGTAAAGATGTTAGACCAGGCAGGATGGGTAGATGAAAGTGGTAAACACAGGAACAACACAGATGAGAACTTAAAAGGAATTGCTGAGTGGATACTGGGTGAAGGAAAACATAGCGGTAAGGGTATTATTAAAACGCTTTCTCAAGAGGATAGAGGAATTTTAGGTATTTATGACCTACTCGCATTTCGCCTTTTTTGTAGCTCAGACCGTGGTGGTGACATCTATAACTTGAGTAATGCTTTATCAAAACACGGTGATCCAAATGCACCAACCGCTGGATCTACAAAAACTATTGCTATCGAAGAAATGCGTATTATTTCTCAAAAGGTATTTCAGATTTTTAAGAAACGATATATTGATAAAAAAGAAAATATTTTTGAACTGATTGACAATCTAACTCTGGTTGATTCATCTGGGAAATACAAGAATTTTGTCGAGAAGAAAATTAAGTCGGGAGAGATTCAAGAAGTTAAACAAATCTTGGGAAGTATTAAATCCAAGATTAAAGGTTTTTTAATATACCAACTAGGTAGCCCGTCAACTGATTTTGGTATTGCTTGCGGTTATTACGATTTATCTGGTAATAAAGATCAACACGAAATCGGAAAGAAGATGAATGACTACTTGTTCAATATCTGCTTTAATCCCGGAAAAAATCAGTCTATTCACAAAAATTACGAACACTTTCTCGATTATCTGTTAGTTAACTTTGCTAGCGCGTTCGAAATGATGAAAGGCCGAAGTTTTATTCCTCATATAAACGAATTTACTAAGGTGCTTGATAAAGAGAAGCTATATAAATATTGGAAAACTCACTCTTCAAAAATAAAAAAATTGAAATTTGAAAATAAAGATAAGACGGTCTTTACTCCAAATTATAAAGCGTTTTATAAACAAGATCTCCCTGATGTATATAAAGTGCTAGATACTTTTGTGCAAGAAAAAGAAACTAAATCTGAAACCCAATCTGCTGAATTAGTAGCAGATGAACCCAAATAATACGTTTCAAAATTACGAATGGACATATTTGAAGAACTGGCAAATAAGATCAAGGCGCGCAAAACTCGCCTTATTTCTGCAGTAAAGGACTATTTCAAACGTTTACTTTTCCCGATCTATCTTTTCCCGATCAAGCTTGCTACTTACTCTTTATATTACTTAGTGGTGTTTGTATTTAAACTTGTCATTGCGCTATTAAGTCTAGCTTTCGAGAGCATTATTTACCCATTCAAAAGTCTGAAGAATTTCCTAAAAGCTATTGTCGTTGCAGGTGTTGTTTTATATATGGTCGTTTCTTTATTCGTGATCGGCGATTACTTAACAAAACAGTATGGTTGGTGGGGTAAGTTTCTCTGTTCCGTTGGAACCCGGGACAAACTTCAGGACTCAGTTGTCAGGATAGTTGGTGGGTATTCGGAAGGGTCGGGCTTTTTTATTGCGGATAACCAGATTCTGACAAACTTCCATGTAATTGCCGACGAGCCAAGTCCCAAAATCATCTTTCCAAACGGTGAGTTTGTTACACCGGTAAAAATACTCGGAAACAAAGAAGCTGACCTAGCCATTTTGTTTACCGAAAACAAACACCCGAATTTGGTGTTCCCACTCCCGGAACGAGTCAGCTTTTATGAAGACGAGCCGATTATCGCAACAGGATATCCGCTGGGAACGGATTTAAGCGGAAAAGCGACTATGCTCAAAGGCAACTTCAATGACTTTCGGAAATCCAAAAAAGCGCCAGTCAGCTACATTCAAACAAACATTAGCCTTGTTAAGGGTATGAGCGGTGGCCCCCTGACCGACCAGTGCGGCGAGGTGGTGGGAGTAAATACGATTAGCCTTGCCGGATTGTCGTTGTTCATAACAGCCGATCAAGTTAAGCTGCTTGTGCCAAGCTTTACTGACCAAGGGATAACTAAGATTGAGGTTGACCCTTCGGTATCGCCGGAAGAGGCCGTAAAGGCGTTTTACACCTACCTCAAAGCCCGTCGCATGGAAGACGGATTTGCGCTCTTGAGCACCGAATACCTCAAAAAGACCAACTTTGAGGAATGGACTAACAGATTTACCGATATCTTGGACGTTGATGTGATCAAATCGGAAAAGTTCGAGGATACGAAGGATACTGCGTTTGTAAAGTTCTCGACCAAGAACTGGAACGATGGAGAGGCTGATTACCATTACTACGAAGGCACTTGGCAGACGATTGAAGAAGATGGTGTTTATAAAATGCTTAAGAGCAACATCAAAGAAGTAACTGACCCAGGATGGGAGTGGTTTTATGAGTGATTATTACCGGCCCGATCTCTACGGTTGGTATATGATTCCTTCCATAACGGCAATATTATTATCAATCGCAGTAAGATTACTCCTAAGAAGTGCTACGATGTTGTCTCTTTTTGTATCTGTAAAACCCGCAACTTGAACAAGCTCTTCCCAATTATCACCAAGACCATCAAATAACTCTTTTTTAGCCACACTAATCTGTTTTTTAAACAAACTTAGATCCTTCACGAAGTGGAGAGCCTTGTTTCCCGTTCTTGCGCGAGTGGTGGTTGGAGTTTCTTGAAGCTCTCTAACACGCCACGCTCCTGCATGTCCGTATGATGCAGGCTGCGGGTTAAAGAATGTTGAGATATCTGCCTGTTCGGGTTCACCCAGTAGAGCAACGTGATGGTCGAAAAAGACAGGAATTCCGTTAATATAAACTCTATTATCGGCGTGAGTATCTCTTCTTCTAATCCATATGGAATAGACCAATTCGGCAGCCGTTGCTTTTTCAACAGTTTTGCAGGGTAACTCATCAATTGAGTAACTTCCTCCCAATCGCACTAAGCAGGTGTTGATAAGGGTGGAATCCTCGCCTTTACCTGTAAGAGTTTTTATTTGCTCGTGTTCCTCTTGGTTTAATAGTCTAACTTCAGCAACGTTAGAAAATTTACGCCCGAGCAAGTATCCCAACATTTCTCTTTTTTCTATGTCGACCAATCCCGGAGAGTGTTTTACAACCCAAAACTTCTCACCGTCTGAAACGATAAAATGACCCTGTCCTACCAGTTCAGGAGCATATTTAGCTCTGTCTTCTTCCGAAGCCAGTAAATATTTTGCCATAGCGGTATTATACCGGGTAAATAGGGAAATTCGGCCATTCTATTTCACCTGCATTGCCGCAGGGATTGCATCCGGTAGTCCTCCTTTCAATAGCTTCTTTATCTCAAGCCATCTTTGCCTTAGTTCTCCAATGTAACAGGCGTTCTCAAAGACGGTTAAAATAGCCTCGAATCCTTGCTGTATACTAGCGTAAGGCGCGGGGAGCAGTACAGGAAAGGATCCCAGGAAATGAAAGACGGCTCGTCTAGGGAAATGGGTACTAGACAGATACAACCCAGACAAGACTAAAGATGTTGTTGGTATGGTTTCTCGAGGTGATGGTTACGAACTTTCAGTATTGAGACAGGTGTATATGGGTAATGATGAAGGGAGAAAGCGTTACAAAACAGTCGAACGTGAACGAATTACGTACAATCCAAGAAGCGGCATTAAAGGAGAACGGTCAACGCTTAACAAAGCTAGAGAATTAATTGATCGGCAGTTTCCTTTACCGCCAGCTTCGACAGCTCTCTAAAACCCTTAGTTTATTTGCACGTATTCTGACATTTCTCCTATTGACAAACAAAAAGGAGTTTTTTACAATAGCAGTCGATGTTGACGACTGCCAACATCAAATTACGTTTAGAAAGATATGGTAGCTAAGAAACTCAACCTTAAACCGACAGCAGGTTACGTCATTGTTGAACCCATGGAAGCTCAGACAAAGACTACTTCGGGAATTTACCTTCCGGATACCGCAGGCGAGAAACCCCAAAAAGGCAAAGTATTGGCCGTGGGCGGCGACGAAGTGCTCGACAGCGGCAAGTCAAGAAAATGTCCAGTGAAAGCAGGGGATGTTGTTATTTACAAAAAATGGGGCGGCAGCGAGGTCAAGATTGACAACGTAGAATATCTTTTTGCAAAATTTGAAGATATTTTAGCAATTGAAATAAGCTAAAATATCTTGCTATCTGGATATACATTATTATGGCAAAACAACTTAAGTTCGGCGAAGAAGCAAGGAAATCTCTGATGAAGGGGATTGACGTCGTGGCCAAAGCTGTTGTAACCACTCTTGGACCGAAAGGCAGAAATGTGGCTCTCGATAAAAAGTGGGGGGCTCCAAATATCGTTCATGATGGAGTGTCTGTTGCCAAGGAGATTGATCTTAAAGACCCCTTTGAAAACATGGGTGCGCAGCTTGTTAAAGAAGCGGCTTCAAAAACCAATGATGCGGCAGGGGACGGAACAACTACTTCTACTCTTCTTGCTCAAATGATTACCAAAACCGGAATGAAAAATATAGCTGCAGGTGCTAATCCAATGCTGGTTAAAAAAGGCATTGAGAAGGCTGTTGCCGCAGTTGTCGCCGAACTCAAGAAAAACACTAAGCCTATTAAAAATAAGGAAGAGATTACTCAGGTGGCAACCGTGTCGGCGGGGGATGCCGAAATTGGTGCAAAGATTGCCGAGGCCTTGGACAAAGTCGGCCGCGACGGAGTGGTAACTGTTGAAGAAGGTAAGGGGTTAACTATCGACATTGAATACAAAGAGGGCATGGAGTTTGACCGCGGGTATGCTTCGGCGTACTTGGTCACCAATCCCGAGAAAATGGAGGCAGAGGTCGAGGACGCTTATATTCTTTTGACAGACAAGAAAATCTCTTCCATCCAAGATCTTTTGCCTTTCTTGGAAAAATTTGTCAAGGTTTCCAAAAACTTGGTGATTGTTGCCGACGAGGTAGAAGGTGAGGCTTTGGCAACTTTGGTTGTAAATAAACTCCGGGGGACATTTAATATTTTGGCGATCAAAGCTCCGGGTTTTGGCGACAGGCGCAAAGAAATGCTGGAAGACATCGCGACGCTTGCCGGTGGCGTAGTAATTAGCGAAGACACCGGCCGAAACTTTGAAAATATTGAAGTAACCGACCTTGGGCGGGCTGACAAAGTTTGGGCGGACAAGGACAATGCCAGAATAATTGGCGGCAAGGGAGATAAAAACACAATAAAAGCCAGAGTAGTACTCCTTAAACGTCAGATTGAAGAAACCGATTCGGATTTTGACCGAGAAAAATTGGAAGAACGGCTCGCCAAGCTGTCGGGTGGGGTTGCCCAAATAAACGTTGGTGCTGCAACAGAAATTGAGCTAAATGAGAAGAAGGAAAGAGTAAAAGATGCTGTTGGTGCAACCAAAGCCGCGATTGAAGAAGGAATTTTGCCCGGCGGAGAAGTTGCACTTCTTTATGCAAGGCGTATTCTTGACACTTTGAAAGCTGACAACGACGACGAACGGGTCGCAAAAGATATAGTTTACTCGGCGCTGGAAGAGCCATTGCGCTGGCTGGTCAAAAATTCAGGCGAGGACGACGGGTTTATTGTCAGGAAAATTGAAGAAGCCAACGACAAAGATTACGGCTATAACGTACTTACTGGGAAATTCGGGTCAATGACAAAAGCGGGAATTTTGGATCCCTTGAAAGTGACACGTTTTGCACTGCAAAACGCGGCCTCGGTCGCGATGATGGTCCTTACCACAGAGACTTTAGTGACAGACCTTCCCGAAGAGAAGAAAGAATCGGCGATGCCAAGCCCTGATATGGGTGGGATGGGCGGAATGGACTACTAAAATTACTTTTTCTTCTTCGGCTTGAACCTTGTTACAATATCAATTTTGGAATTAGGGATGTAGATGCGATTGCCGTCGGTATCACGAAGAACTGTCGAGCGAATGGTCATTTTGCGCACTTCGCCCTCGAAGGCGCCGATTTTGACAAAATCTCCGATATTAAAAACGTCTTCCATAATTATGAAAAAGCCGCCAATGAAATCTTTGACCATAGATTGTGAACCGAATGAAAGGCCGACGCCAAGCACCCCCAACCCGGCGAGTAACGGTCCGATATTTACTCCCCATTGACCCAAAATCATTAAAACTGCAATCAGTAAAATGCCAAAATTAATAATGTTTAAGAGGAGTGAACGAACGGTTTTTGTTTTGGCGAGGCGCTTTTCATTAAAACGACCAGACACCTTTGCGAAAGCAAATTTTAAAGCGTTTTTTGTGATAAACCGTATGACAAAAGTAGCAACTATGATTCCAGCGGAAGCGGCTATTTTACCGATGTTTTCGACTATAAAATTACTATTCATGCTATTATTGTACCATGCTTAATAATATTCTCCCCGCCTATAAACTTCCCGGTATGTCCACCTACGACATAATTAGGTGGTTTAAAAAAGAAACAGGGTTTAAAGGCAAGGTTGGCCACGGAGGAACACTAGACGTTTTTGCAAGTGGCGTTGTGCTGCTTCTTCTTGATCAAGCGACTAAGAGGTTTGCCGATATCCAGAAACTTGAAAAAACTTATTTGGCTGGGGTCAGGCTGGGTGTAGAGTCTACAACATTGGATGTTGAGGGGGATTTCAGTCGCGAAGCAATAAATAAAGATCTTGCCGTTTCTGATATAAAAGCTGGGCTGGAGAAGTTTAAAGGTGAATTTCTCCAGAGTGTGCCTGCTTATTCTGCGGCCAAGCATCACGGCAAACCGCTTTACGAATTAGCCAGAAAAGGAATAGAAGTCGACAAGAACAAACTAGTAACTATTTATTCGTTGGATATTGTTTCGTTTAAATCACCGCTAATTACCCTAAAAATTGGATGCTCTTCGGGGACCTATGTGAGACAGCTTGCTTATGACATCTTTAACGCTTTGGGGAGCGCAAGTTTTTTGTACTTTTTAGAGAGGCAAAAAATCGGAAAAATTGATAAAAAGATGTGCGCCGAAGTAGAAGATTTGGCTTCAAACTGGAAGAAACATCTTTTTGGAGTGGCTGATCTCTTGTAGAATTTAAGTATGTCTAAAGACAAAGAAAAAAAGGAGCATAAAAAGAGGGTCAAAGCTGTTATTGAGGAAACGCTTGCCGAACAAAGTACCGTGGAAACGGCAGGTCAAGTGGCCCAAAAAGACGTGGAGCCTAATCTGAAGGAAGCCGATGACAGACCGCACCCCAATGTTGTTAAATTGTTTGCAATTGCATTTGCCTCGATGGTCTTTGTCGCAGTCATATCCGGAGCTGTTTATACTTATCTTAATGGTGTTAGTTCTTTAAGAACTGAAGGAGTGACGCCTACGTCTACGCCACACCCAGAGGATAAAGAGCCTTTGACAGGGACCCCCGGGCCAGCTCCTACACTCAAGGAACAAGTTGACTTGTCAGTCTATAAACTTGTTGTTTTGAACGGCAGCGGAAAAATCGGAGTTGCCTCGCAAGCTAAGTCAGACTTAGCCAAAGCTGGTTTTGTGTCTATTAGCACAAATAATGCCGGTGCTTTCGACTTTGCTGAAACTTTGGTGTCCGCCAAGGAAAGCGTGCCCGAGTCCGTGAAAAGTTTGGTTAAGGGAACTCTTTCGAAAAGTTATGCTGTGGCAGATGGTGAAGCGTTACCGCCCGCCTCCGGTTTTGATATCGAAATTACTTTAGGATCGAAGTAGGATTGATAGGTACACCGTTTTCGATAATTTCAAAGTGCAAATGATCCCCAAATGCCCGGCCGGAGGAACCCATTTCGCCAATTTGTGTGTATAAATCCACTTCTTGACCTTCTTTAACCTTGATTGTGGACAAATGTGCATAGCGGGATATAATCCCGTTCCCGTGATTTACGATGACCGAGTTTCCGTAGCCGATTCTGGAATAAGTAATGTTTTCTACTATTCCCGTCATTACGGGTCTGATAACGTCTCCTGTGATTCCGTCGAGATCAACCCCCGGGTGGAAAAAATGGTATCCTTGTGTGATTCTTATAGTTTCGACTGGGTACTGAATGCCGCTTTTAGTTACTAATGGTTCGCTGCTAGTCACATACAGTTCTTCCTCGAGGCTTGAACCTAAAGCAGTATTTGAAGTAAAGAGGGACCCGGTAATGAGCGCAAATGCCAGGTTTCCGCCAAGGATCTTGTTTATTTTACTGTGCTCAAAAATGTGCCTGAAAAACCTAGAGACGATATTGCCTCCACGAAATCTTCGAAGATGTTTCATTTTTGGAATGAAGGGAAATTCGCGTACATTGACCTTTCGCCTTTTAATTACCTTTAAGTTTAAAATAAGGCGATATTTGGGCAGATTAAAGGAATAATTTAACATTAAAAAATCCCGATTATCTCGGGAAGTCGCCAATTATATCCTATAATAACTTGAAAAGTCAAGTTCAGTGATGTTTTTTCATACACCGGCTACTGACACTCCGGTATAGAGAATGAAAATCATCGCTAGTGTCCAGAGGATAACCGATGCCACTAGTGACACATCGGTTAAAAGCAGTTTTTCGGGTGCTTCGCTTCTGCCTTCAAAAATTAATTTCTGATACCTCATTATTCCGAATATTACTATTGGAATAGTGATCATAAGTAGTTTGTTTATTGTTGTGGTTCTTGAAATCTCGGCTAAAAGTAGCCAAATAGGAAGTGACGCCTTGGGTGACTCAAAGAAAGTAAACAGTGCCCAGCTCATCCAAGACGCGTTGCCAAACATAGTAACATAAGAGTTTAGTAATTCCTTCTGGTAGTGATTGAGGCTTTTTCTGGTTTCAAGCTTGGTTGCCTTTACAAAATTCAACTCGGCCCGGCGCTTGCCTGAGGCTAAAAATAGCGCTGTCGAGACGACACAGAGGAGAAACCACACGGAAAGATGAGCGTCGATGACTACGGCACCTGCATAGACTCTAATGATAAATCCCGATGCAATGATCAAAATGTCAGCGACAGCGATATTTTTGATCCCCAATGAATAAATGAGCTGTAAAAAAAGGTAGCCCAAAATGAGGGCAAAGAAAAGATCTCCTGCCCTGTTTGCCATGAAAAGCGATAAAAAAGCCAAAATGGCAGCAATGCTAGTGGCAACAGTCGGTGAAACCGTATTTGCCGCGACAGGTCTATTTTTTTTGGTGGGGTGGAGCTTGTCGTTTTTGGCGTCTAAGACGTCGTTAAAAACGTAAGTAGCGCTGGCGGCAATGCTAAAAACGATGAAAGCGTAGAATGAGAAAACAAACAAATTTCTATCTAAGAGTGAACCACTAAAAAGGAGGGCAGCAAAAACCGATAAGTTTTTGATCCAATGAATTGGGCGGGTCAGCTTTATTATTTCGATCGGTAAGTAAGCCATAAGAGTAGTCCACCTACAAAGAACGCGACTCCCACAATTGTATATAACTTAAGGTTTGCATTCAAACTCAAAGAGATCACGCCCAAAAGCGCAGTTACTAACCAATAGAAAAGGGCAACTTTTCTTTTGCTCCATCCCGAGTCGAGCAGTTTGTGGTGAAGGTGACCCCTGTCTCCCCAAACGGGGGATTTTCCGGAAAGTACTCTTCGTACTATGGTGTACCCGGTATCGATTATGGGTACACCCAAAACAACAGCCAGGGTCCCAACTTTAGTCGTTGAAAGTATCGAGAGGATGGCAAGCATAAAACCTGCGAGGTTTGACCCTGCAAAAGACGGCATGATTTTTTGGGGATAAATATGCCAAGGAAGGAAACCAAGAAAGGCTCCGGCGGTAATTGACGCGAGAATAATTACAGGCCACTGTGCAATATCGGCCGAGAACTTGAGAGAAAGAATACCGATAAAGATTGCCGCTATGGCGACGGTTCCAGACAGTTGTCCGTCAACTCCTTTTGCTCCCATATTAAGTATGTTCATTAAAAATACTATCCAAAAGATTGCGAAAATGTCGGCGAGAATAGGGTATTTGGATAGGTCGATTATGCCCGTTCCAAAGGGGTTATTAATAAAATTTATTCCGATGCCCGCAAGTATAGGAATAGTCGCGGCGACTAACTGAGCTAGAAGCCTGAAGTAAGGATTGATGTCATATTTGTCATCGAGAATTCCTATGATGGTGATGAAAGTGGCAGCCAAGAGAATTGCTTGGATGTGGCTGTCTAAAGGTAGAAAGGAAGCTATGGCGAGCGCTAAGGCGATGAAAATTGCCAGCCCTCCACCGCGTGGGACAGGATATGTGTGGATGGTCTTGGGGTGAGTTGTTTTTTTAGGATCGTCGATAATGCCGATTTTCCAGGCAAACTTAATTACAACAGGTGTGGTTACGAAGGCGAGGAAGAAAGCCAATAGAACCGGGTTTATAAAGAGTCGGACAAAGTTGTTCATCTATTTAGATTGGTCATCTTAAAAATTACCCACAAGCGAAAGAGTTTTATAAACGGCGAAGGCTGCCATGACCGAGGTGACGGCAACCGTACTGGTGAGCAATTTTTGTAAAAATTTATCTTTGATTATCTTTGCAACCCCAACGTTTACCATCGTTGCAATTAAGGCGGTGGCAGGTGGTAAAACCAGGTATATTTTAGGTAAAAGTTGTTCGTTCCCCCTGGGCTTCCCGTAAAAAAGCGGTATCTCGGGGGGAAGGTTGTTTTGGAAAAGTAAACTGACAAAGATTGCAAGCGAGTCAATTGCCAGGCTCAGTGTGACAATTCTTTTAAACGGCAAGCCGCTTGCAACTAATTTACGATCAGTGTTTTTCACTCTTGGTGGATTTTACCTCGACTTTGTTGTAAGTACCAAATTTCCGCCGTCTGAATGGTTTTTATTTTTATAAAGTTTTGTTTTAGAAATTGGTTTAGTTGAGGAAAACTGTCTGCCTCGCTTAGTACGACCACGGCTTTAGGGGGGTTAGCAGCCAGATCAATTAAAACTGTTTCGGGTGAATAAAAATCCTTTACGTGATAATCTGCTACATATTTTATTGGCGGGAGCCTTTTGGCAAGGGCGTAAATTGTTGATGTGCTGCCCCAGACAAAAATTCTGTCGTACCGGTCCGTTATAGTAGTTAGAAACTGCGCTACTTCATAGTCTCGTGGTGTATTGGAGTCAAAATTCTTGAGGTAATCGTTTATGGTTACTTTGCTTGTAGCAAATTCAAAGAAGCGGTTATAGTAACTTGAGGTGGAGTAATACCAAAACTTAAAATAAAATGGGACGACTGCAAATAGCGAGAGCGGGATAATTGAGTAAACCTGTTCTTTCTTTGGCGAAGTTGCCAATAATGCAACCAACAGAGAAAGGGGTGGTACCGTTTGCATTAAATAATGGGGGTAGGGCCGCTCGGAAAGAGTTGCCGCAAAAAGCGTGAAGACAAGCCAAACAGTAGCAAAAGTAAAAGTAAGCGACAGTTTTTTGCGAAGAAGGTAAAGAGTAACCGTTACAATTAATACAATTAAGCCACGAATAAGAATGGGTGCGTTACGCTCTAAAAACGGCGCTTGCGTTTCATCTGGCCTCCAGGAAGATAAATATCCGACGTTTTGAGCAAAAGCGGCGCTTATATATTGGCTTAATCCGCCCCGAAAATAATACCAAGCGAAAGTTAGAAGTATAGGGGTTGCAAACCCGATGGCTAATGGAAGAGCTTTTCTTGCAGTATTAAGTAGTCCTTTAATGTTAAACGTCTCTTTAAATAGCCAAATTATAATAATTACAGGCAGATCAAAGGCAGCTGGGATTTTAAACAGTGTTGCAAGCGAAAATAAAGCTCCGGCGATTAGTATTTTTTGAGTATTTAGTTTTCCGGCCAAGAGTAGTAGAAAAGCAGCAACACTTAGTCCAATCATAAAAACTTCGGAATTGGCTATTTGACCTTCAAAAAGCGGGATTGTAGACAAAAGTGCAAAAACAAACGTGGCAACTTTTTGAGCCTTCAAGTTTTTGGGAAAGAGCCTTTTGGTAAGTTGCCAGAAAATTACGATGTAGACTATATTCCAAAGCGCAAGGATCATTCTAAACCAAAAAACGCTTCCGGCAATTGCAGCAAGGACATAAAGGAGAGGCGGTTTGTTGTCATGGATGTCGCGGTAAAGCACCAAGCCTTGGCGTATTCCTTCTCCCAGAGTTAAATAAATCATTTCATCGCCATAAGCGTAGGGCTCAAAAAAAGAGGGAATTCGAAGAATAAAAACCAAAACTAGTGTCGCAATTAACCAATTGGGTAGCGAGGCACCGACGATTTTTTTGAGGAGTTTCATTGTTAATTGAGTTTAGCAGGTATTATCTTGCCAGCAAAATAAACTTTAATTCGCCAAACTCCTTAACAAGGCCTTGCCTATAGTTTTCGATTTTAACTTCGTCGGGGTTTCCGCTGGTTATAACACCCACCCGAAAGGTTTTTTTGGGAATATCGTTTACAATGTCGTTTTCAGTCATTTGAGCCGTTCCTACATAAAAAGGCAACTCGGCTCCGCTTGGGACGTATAAAGGAGCTTCTAATTTATAGTATTTTGTTTCCCAAATGTGATGGGCGGCAGCATTCCAATTAATGAGAAAGTCGTCGCCGCGTTTGACCTCGTGGATATATTGGGCGAGTTCCCGAAAAGGTCTCTTTGTGGGGTGGACGAAATATTGGTAGTCGACGAAGACGAATACTATTAGCAAAATACCCAATAAGACACCCGAGACTTTTCTGGTATTGGTTGCAAGCAAGATCATCGCGGCAGGGATTGTGTAGAGTAGGTAGCGGTCGAAAAAGATCGACTGAAATTTTTGGGAGACTGACCAGGTGAGCACTATTGGTCCCAAAAACCAGGAGAGCAAAAAGGTTGATTTGGCGACGTTTGTGCCCCACCGTCGCACAATATATGTGGTATATGTTAAATACAGCCCGTAGCGTGCTAATTTATTTGGCAACCCCTCCGCGATATATTTTTGTATGAGTCCGCGCAGGTCGGTTAGATTTGGTGTTGCGAGCCAGAACCCGGAGCCGACGAGTGTTGTTTGGTAATAAAGTGCAGACAGCCAGGGTGCGTAAATTAAGCCGATTGCCAGATATGACTTAAATATATTAAACGCCGTCTTTCTATGTCCCCAAACTGCAACTTTTACGAACCATAAGCCTTGGATAAATATGGCAAATAGTGCAAAATGATGGCTGTAGAGTGCCCAGGAAGTACCAATAACATACCCCAAATAATCTTTGAAACTTGCTCGCTTTCGTACTCTTCCAAGCGTGTCGGTTTTTGGAAAAATTATTTTTGCAAAAAAATACATCGATATAGTGACACCGGCAGCTAGTATCGAATACATCCGGCCCTCAAATGCATACTGGAAGAAGAAGGGATTAAAAAAGGTAAAAGCGGTGGCTAAGATTGCGGCTCTTCGATTCCATAGCAAGGCCGTAATTTTATAAACGAAAAAGATAGCAACACAATAGTAAACAAATGACAGCGCTCTTATTGCCACTTCCCCGTCGCCGAATATTTTATACCAGTAGTGAAGCGTGAGGTTATACAGCGGTGGGCTGGTGTCACGGCTGATTATTTCCAAAATTTTCGGTACGGAATTTCTTGAAAGTACAGCGCTAAACGCTTCGTCCCCCCAAAGGCTTTGATTGAATACAGTTTGCATAATTTAACTATTTTGGGTACCAAACAAGGTATGTTCTTAGTGAATCCCACTCATCCTCTGATAAGTCGTTAAAAAAGTTGGAATAAATTTCATCCGAGCATAGGACTTTTTCAACATTTTTGCCGCTTTCCCAAACGAACCAGCAATCATTGAAAAAGGGATTGTATATAGTGTGATCAAAAAAGATTCTGCCGCCGGCATCGGCCAAAAGAAAAGGAGCCAGGTAGTCAGAAACATAATTTCCCTCCGGCTTTACGCGATTAAAATATAGGTTGTTAGAATAGTGTTCTTCAGCCACGTTATAAATTGTGTAAACATAGTTTTCCTTGGTAGGTTCCAGTTGGAGGGGTAAAAGGCCGAAATTCCAGAAACGCTCTATACTGGTTGAAAAGTGGGTAGTAACTTTTCCTTTTAGAATCGTTTGGGCACCGGTATTTATATCAAGCACGACATCTTTGGTCCCCGTCAGTAATACTTTATTTTGTTTCAGCGAGCCGACAGCGCCGAAGTAGTAATAAGTTTTTGTAGCCGGTAGTGGGAGGCTGGAAATGTTTTTGTACTCCTGATAATCGTAAATTTGGATTTTGTTTAGATTGCAACTTGAAGAGTCTGTTATTGAAGGCGTGTTTGTTGACACAAGAAGCAGATGGTTTTCGATGCCCCAGTCGATAACGTCTATCTTTCCGCAATCGCCGCCGATTCTGAATTCAGCTAGCTTTTCAGGCCCGTGAGTTTTCAAGTCATATCCCCAAACTTCCTGTTTGTTTTTTTCCCATTCCAGGACAGACAGTATAACCAATGGATAGTATCTTTCAGTTTCTAACTCAATCTCTACATAGGCGTCTGAGGGTTTATTGGCTACTTTTTTGAACTCTGTCGTATCAATCTCTTTTCGCCTTAGTGAAACTTCTTTTTCGTATTCAAAATAGGGGTGGGAAAACGCAGCGCGCGTTAATTTTCTGGTTTCTACATTCAGTTCCCAGTACGTTTCGTTTTTATCATATTCTCCCACTGGTTTTGATCCGAGCCCAGTATCTGTATAAAAAACCGCAGTCTCTTCGGTGGAAGTGGGTGTAGCGATGCCGTTATTTTTGTTGGCAATGAGAAAAATAATGGCAAGAAAGACAATGATCAAAATTGGGATTAGAATAAACCCCCTTTGCTTCATGACTTAAATATAACAAAAATTTAGTACAATTGGAGAGATTCTTGTTGTAACTCATCGCGGCCACAAAACCGATCAAAAATTGGCGAAAAGTGAGTACAGGATTTATAGAGTTAAAGACGAACCAAAATTAGTCGACCAACTGCATTTAGAACTTGCGATAGGAGAAAGCGATTGGCAAGGCTATTTACTCCCAACCGGTTTTCCCAAGGACTAAAAAGCCAAAAGCAGAATTGTTCCTACAAACGAGTTAATATCTCCTAATTCGAAGGTAGTTGCTCCTTGCCGCCTCTAAAAATAAAGTGGTAAACTGTGGTAAACTACAGTTACTATTAAGTTATGGGGGTAATTGCAGGGTTACTGGCGATGTCTTTCTGGGGAACGGCTATTTTTTTGGCCGCACTTGCTTCTCGTAAATTAGGAAACGTATTGACTCTTTTTTGGATGCAGCTTTTCGGGTTTCTGGTTGGTCTTGCTTACTTTCTATTCAACTTAAATTCATTTACTTTTTCTAGAATTTCTCAAAACGCACCGGTCTTACTTTTAGTGGCAGTGTTTCAGGTAATTGCCTATCTTGGTTTTTACAAAGGACTGGAAAAAGCAGAAGTTTCCTTGGTTGGTCCGGTTGGTGCAGCTTGGGGATTGGTTGTCGCAATCTTAGGTGTAATATTTTTGAAGGAGGTCTTAAGTACCCCTCAACTTTTAGCAATAGGACTTATTATTGTTGGTATTATACTCCTTTCGGTTAATATAAAGGATTTAGTAAGTTCTAAAAAAGTTAATCTTTTGGTTGGTGTTAAAGAGGGGGTTATTGCAATGCTGGGGTGGGGAATATCGCTATATCTTTTGGTCTTTCCAAGCAAAGACTTGGGGTGGTTTTTACCGACAATAACTTTCCGTTTTATGGTATTAGTAATTTTGGTAGGATATATTCTTTTTTCAAAGGGAATTTTCGTTCCAGATAAAAAGAAGTTTCCAATAAAACTTCTTTTAGCAATCGGCTTTTTTGATATTGGTGGATTTTTTGCTTATTCATTTGGAGTGGCAGGAATACAAGCTTCTATAGTCGCCCCGATCGGTAGTGCTTTTGCACTGGTATCTGTGCTTTTGGCTAAAGTATTTTTAAAAGAGAAGATTGACCAATATAAGACAGTTGGAATATTGGCTATTGTGGGCGGGTTAGTTCTCATGTTCGTTTAATTACTCTCTTTGCTTATTGTAATATAATTCGGCCATGACTTGGGAACTCGACCCGGACCTCAGGCAAAGATCCGAAGCCATACTAGAGACAAAATCTGACCGTATAGGTCGTGCGTATTGGGATTCTCGATTGAAAAGAAGCCTTGACCTAGTGGCATCTGGCATGAGTCTGCCGTTTGCCTCCTTCCCCGTTGTCTTGGGGGGGTTAGCTATCTTAGCTAGCGACAGACACAATCCATTAGTCGACGTTGGTTACGATCTTTTGGATAGCGGCAGAAAAACCAGACATTACAAAATGAGGACAATGGTACCCAATGCTCAGGTGCTCGAGGCAGAAGTTGTCGGTGGAATGTTGCTAAAAGATTTCAAAAAAGGAAGAAGAGATCCTAGGGTTACTAGAGTTGGTAAGTTTTTAAGAAAGACAACTCTTGATGAGTTGCCACAGCTGATTAATGTTTTACAAGGAGACCTTTCGATGGTTGGACCAAGGATGCCTTCGATGACCGACTGGGGGTATATAAGAGAAAATAGAGATTCGGAGCCTTATAAAAGTTTTATTGATCTTCTGCATGAGGGGTTGAAAATTGGAGCTACCGGTTTTTACGGAATCATGGGTAGGTCAAATTTAGATATGGGAAATAGGCTTGGTTTGGATGTTGTTTACGGAGAAAAAGCCAGTTTTAAGGGCGACTTAAGAATAATTGGATTGACTTTCCCGATATTTCTTTCAAGAAATAAAAGCGCATGATTTTTTAAATTAGACCTTCTCGGTAACGCGGTACTCGATATATTTTCCAAGCATGAGGCGGGTGTGGGCGTCGAGGCCAGGGAGAGCCGAGAAGAAAAACCCGGCTATTGGCATCAAGACAAATTCCAAAGGCATAAGAACAGCCCTCCACAAGGGAAAGTCTTTGGGTCGCTTGGGTTTATAAATGTTGTCAAAAATAAGCATGACAACCAAGAATCCCAAAGAAAGGGTTAGGATAAAAGAAGAAATTTTTGGTAGCATAAATCCGATTGTCGTCCTTCCAAAGGTGGGGTTTAAGAATGTCGGGATGGTAAGCCCCAGCGTGATAATAAACCAGTTGACCGGCCACATAAAATGTGACCATGTTACGTGAACCAGGCGCATTGTTTTATTGAAAAACGGCACGCTTGGTTTAAGAAAATAATCCCGCATGATCCAGGGATAGTCGGATACTCCCCAGGCCCACCTTCTATATTGTTCATATTGGTTTTTGAGAGTTTTCCAAAAACTGGTGGACTCGGCGGCGTCGATGTACAAAGGAAGGTAAATAGGCTCGACTTCGACCTCACCGTGGTTGATGTAGAATGCTTTGAAAAATATGCCCCAGTCCTCCGGAATTTTGTCTGGGTCCCAATAGCCGGATTCGTGGAGCAACTTAAACGAAAGGCTGTAGTTTGCTTGGTTCAAGAGCCTGTCCCGACGCGGGAGAATTGACAAATTCCAAATTGACCCCATTGTATTTTGTATACGAGTGATTGCCGGGAGTCGCCAAATGTTGTTGTAGTAAAGTATTGCCGCTTGCCAAAACATTAAATGCCTTTTGGGATTGTCTAAAAATTTGTAAGTAAGACACGCAAAGTGATTTGGGTGGTAAACGTGGTCGGCGTCGCAACTGGTGACTGTTAAATAATTTATGTCCATTTTTTGTTTATTAATCAGTTCGTTGTATACCCAGATAGCGGCGTACCTCTCGTTGCTTGCTTTACCGACAATCTCGCCCTTGGCTAGTTCGTGGACAGTGACGAAGAAGTTTGCAAATTTTTTGCCAAAAGTCTTTTGAAGATGGTTTGCTTTTTTAGTTCTTTCGCCTTCCTCTTCTCTCACTTCCATTGCCAATGCAACCGAGATTTGTTTTAAGGGTAAGGTTTGATTCACTATGGCATTAAAAGTTCGCTCTAGGGTGTGAAGTGGTTCTTTGTAGGTGGTTAGGATAATCACATTGTGGACTTTTTTCCAATCCGGAAAGCTTTTGACGTCGGCTGTCCAGTCAAACCTCATTGCGGCCTGAATTCTGAAATGAGAGATAAAAGAGCTAATGGCAATCTGAAATGACTGGTAAAACCAGTAAATGTCAAAAAATAAAATGTAATACGCCGCGACAAACGGCATAACAAAAATTCCCCAATAGGGAAAAAGTATCAAGTTCCATGAAACAAGCCCTGGAACTATCTCAAAAAAACGTAGAAATCGCTTCTCGTGTTTAGCTATAAATTGTTTGACCATGGAGCTAGGTCTATTTTAGTCGAGGGAACAATATTTCTCCACTTTTTACTTTAGGGCCAGAAAAAATTTTCAGGATTTTTTCCGAAGTTTTGGGGAGGAAGGGTTGAAGGCCAAAAGCAATGTGCTTTATTTGCCTAACGTATCCAGGTATCTTATCTAAATTTTTCCCCTCCCAAGGTTGGTCGACATTGATATCTCTGTCAATTTCAGTGATATCTCTCCACAACTCTTCAAGTGCTAAGTTGAACTCGAAGTTTTCCAAATGAATATGATAGCCCCCGAGTTCTGAAGAGGTTGGTAAGCGTGATTTTATTGGGTTTATTATTACATTGTTTATTTCGCAAAGTTTGGCAACTCTTGCGACTAAGTTTCCCAAACCATTTGCTAAATCGGAGTTGTAGACCTCCTTAAATTTATTTTCGGAAAAATCTCCATCACTAAAAGGTGAGAATTTAGCTAATAGATAATAACGCAACCCGTCTACAGTAGCATTATTTCCTACGAGTTTTGAATATCTTTCGATTAATTCTTCAGGATCAACAACGTTACCTAAAGTTTTGGACATCTTTTGTCCATTTACTGTAAAGTACTCATGAATAAAAATTTTCTTGGGTAGCTCTAATCCTGCCGATAAAAGAAACGCTGGCCAATAAATGCTATGAAATCTAAGTATACCCTTTCCGATAACATGAAGGTCCGCAGGCCAAAGTTTTTTATATTTTTGGTCGTCCCAGCCAAAGCCAATTCCACTTTGATAGATGTTCAAGGCATCGAACCAGACATACATCCTTTGTGTGCTGTCGCCTGGGACTGGTACGCCCCAGTTTCTGGCGCGTTCGTTTGTGCGCGATATACTTATATCCTCAAGTTTTCCAGACAAAAATGATAGTACTTCATTTCTTCTTTTATCAGGAATAATCTCGAGTTTATTTGATTGAATTAAGTCGACTAGCCGTTTTTGATATTTTGATAAAGCAAAGAAGTAATTGCTTTCCTCGACCTTCTCAAGCTTTTTGCCAGGATGTTCAAAACATTCCCCTTTGTCGTTTAGTTCGCCGGTAGCATAAAAAGTTTCGCAGCCGACACAATATAAACCTTTGTATTGTTTTTGATAAATATCCTTTTTGCAAAGTTCCCAAAGTTTCTGACTTGAACGATAATGGTTTTTTTGATCACTCCCTTTTTGCCAAATGTCATACTTAGCATTTAATTTAATTGCCAATCTTTCAAATAAACTATTGTTTCTATCGACAAATTCTTGTACAGGTGTCCCTTCTTTTTCAGCGGCCTGTACATTTTTAAGCGCATTTTCGTCTCCTCCACAAAGTTTAGTTATATTATTTCTGAGGAGTTTATAGTATCGAGCTATGACATCGGTTTGGACGAACTCTAGAGCATGGCCAATATGCGGCTTGGCGTTAACATAAGGGATTGCGCTGGTTATATAAAATTTCTTGCCCATAAGAGTATTCTACAACAATCTAATTTTATCTCCGACTTTTAAATTCAATTTAAATGCTGCGCTGCCAACTCGGTTTTGGGTGGCAAGTTCTATAAAACGCTGGTTTCCAATTCCCGAACTGCCAATATAGAAAGCTGTTTCGCCGTCGGGAACGTCTTTGAGTCTTTGGTAAAATTTGAATTTTTTAGTTAATTTTTTTACCTCGCAATCCAGGAGTGTCGTTTTGGCATTTCCGAATGAATCAATATACCAGATACAAACTGGCACATCTGCAATTTGATTGATTGATATGGGTAGAGATGGGATTTTACGACCGTCCCAGAGCCACCTGCTGGCCCATGGGGTAAAGTCAAAGCTTCGAAACTGGGATTTCACAACTCTCTCGCTCGTTGTTTGACTAATTAAACTACGTTCGATCGCAAAGTCAATTACTTTTGAAATATCAAGCAGATATATTTCCTCTACTAAATTTAGTTTTTTGACAAGTGACAGGTTGTAACCCTTTATTGTGGAAACGACTAAAGTATTTTTGTACCAGAAGTAACAGAATCTTGAGCCGTTTTCTCCATCGTCTTTGGTTTGCCCGCGGGGGGCGACATTTAGCAAAATCACACCTTCGCTTCCTTCCGAAGCGTCTAAAATATCGACTAAATTTCCTGCAGCCTCGAGGGTAGAAGCGGTTTCCAGATTACTGTCTACTCCCACAAATGAAATGAGCGTGTTAGGAAACAGGCAAGCCCAGCGCGTTTCTTGGCGCCCTATGTCATTCTCGCTTTTACAATCGTTAATTATGGTGATAAACATAAAAAAACCTCCTTTTGGAGGCCGGTTCCCAAAGGAAATAAAACCTCCGACTAGGAAGTTTCCATTTCCATCATCATCTGTTTTTGGGTCATTTGGATTATTCTAACCGATAAATTATTTTTTGACAATCTTTTTGATTCTCTCGGCCCATCTATTTGCCCACTCATCCGACTCGATCTTTTTAATTGCAAGCATGAAACCTGGCTTTTTGAGCATTTCCGAAACAGTCGCTATGGTAGCGCTTGAAACCTTAAGGTTCTTTTTTATATTTTCATAATTTCTTTTTTTTGCTAGCCAGTATCCGATGGCAAGCCTTTTTGTAAAAAGAATTTGTTCGGTTTCGGTCAGGAAGTCTTTAATAAAAGAAATTGACTCCCCGGGTGTTTTTAAATCAGTAATCAGTTGGGCAAAAACAGTAGTTATTTCTTTTTCTAACGATTTGTTTAATTTTTCTTTCGCAGTGCGCATGAACCCTTTAATTTGAGTGAAGTATATCAACTTGGCTTTCGAAAGTAAAACTCAAAAGCAACCACTATTCCGGTAATCAGAATGAGATTTAAAATATTGCCTATCCCTATTATTCTCAAGATCAAAAACAACGTTATTGCACTCGAAATAACTATTCCTTTTCCGGTATTGAGTAATAAAATTGAGAGTGTAAAAAGCATCGCAAGGAAAAAATTAGTAATAAAAAGGCTTACTAAAAGATTGTTATCCGGCCTGGTAAAGAAAAGCAGCGACAAAAATGATAACCAGAGCAAGATTGTGATAACAGTGCTTAGTTTTGCTTTTTTCGAAGCATCTATTTGCCTTTTTGGTTTCATACCTTTTTCATTTTAGCCTTTTTACCGATATAATTTGAATTGAACATGAACGAAGTACTCCTTTTTGTGACTGTTTTGATAGGCTTTGTCGTATTAGGCTATTATGTTAATCGCAAACTTTCGGAGTTTGGTGACAAACAAAAACCAGCGGATGAATTACTTGAGTATCTGCGTACTACCAATACCCGTCTCGATGAACAAGGTAAAAACTTTAATGCCAGGCTAGATAACGCGGCCAAGGTGATTTCCGATGTTCAGAAAAACATTGGTGAAATGAGCGAAATTGGCCGAAGCATGCGCGATTTACAAGAGTTTCTTAAAAGCCCCAAGCTACGCGGCAATGTCGGCGAGCATGTATTAAATGAGCTCTTGGGTCAAATGTTGCCTAAGCAATCCTTTCATCTGCAGTATTCTTTTAAGTCGGGAGAAAAGGTAGATGCTGCTATCAAAACAACGGCCGGGATTATTCCGATTGATTCGAAGTTTCCGATGGAGAACTTTCGCAGAATGATGACGGCGGATTCTGATGCGGCAAAAAAAGATGCAGCGAGGCAGTTTGTAAAAGATGTCAAAAAACACATAGACGACATATCCCAAAAATACATTTTGACCGAAGAGGGGACTATCGATTATGCCTTGATGTATGTGCCCTCGGAAGCCGTTTATTATGAAATTGTGAATGACGCCGGTCTTTTTGATTATTCGGGAACAAAAAGGGTATTACCGGTTTCGCCCACTACTTTCTATGCCTATCTTAGGGCGATTTTAATGAGTTTCGAAGGCCAAAAAATTGAATCGAAAGCAAAAGAAGTACTCGCCTCAATCCGAGCTATTCAAAAAGATTATGCAAAAGTGGATGACAATTTATCTGTTTTGCGCAAACACATACGCAACTCGTATAAGTCGCTGTCGGGTTTACAAGTCTCTTTTTCGGCCTTGGGTAGTAAAATTTCCTCTGCGGGTAAACTGGAAAACAGGGATGGCAAAAGTCTAGGAGATTCACAAGATGAAGAGTAGTAATAAATTTTCTTCAAAACTTATTTTAATACCAACCTTGCTTGTGGTTGCCATTTCTTTTTTGATTTTAACTATTTCTGGATTTAACTACGACAACCTTTCAGGACTTGTAACTTCTTACGGTGTTTTAGGGGCCGTGTTCTATATGGCCCTTGGTGTTTTGAGTATAGTCTTGGCGCCGACGTCGACAATTCCGCTTTGGCCGGTAGTACTCGGAGCTTACGGCTTCTGGGTTGCAGTTATTTTGACTTGGGTTAGTGGTATTGTGGGTGCGATTGTTAATTATTATATAGCCAAAATATTTGGCCGACCGGTTGTAAAAAAACTAATTGGTGAAAAAGCTTTATCGGAGGTTGATAGGATAGCTGGAATTGTCGGTTGGAAAGGTTTGGTGGTTGTTCGAACGATCGGTAATGCTTCTTTTGATTATGCTTCATACGCATTTGGATTAGCGAAGTATAATTTTAAAAGTTATCTTGCAGTTACGGCAATTACAACTTTTTTTTGGGATGCAGCTGTTTTCTTTTTTTTAGGCAAAGCTATATCTTTAACCCTAATTCCGTCAATTGCAGTGATGATAGGCATGTATTTTTTAGCCGTATTTATAGGTGTTAAAGTTTGGCGGTACTACCTCAAAGTTGAAAAGAAGAGTAAATAAAAGAGAGTAAAAGTTGCGGAAGGGAAAACGGGAACAAACTTACCTTGGTGTATTTTAGAATTCGTGGTCTCCATGATGATTGTTGACAGGTATTTTTTCTACTGATAGTATTACAGTGTATGAACGGCAAGCAAATAAAAAGAAAGACCAAGGTGGTATCGATCTCGCTTGATCCTGAGGTTTTGGTACTGGTTGATAAACTTAGGAAGGAAGACAGTCAAGACCGAAGCAGTTTTATAAATTCAATTGTTAAAAAACAGGCTTTATGGCAGGAGTTCAAAAAACTGCAAGAATACGGTCGCGAAAAGGCCAAAAAGTTCAAAATAACCTCAGAGGAAGATGTTTACAGGATCATGGGTGATGCATGAAGGTTGTTTGCGATACCAATATCTATATCTCTTTCCTTAAGTTTGGAGGTAAGGCTGAAATACTTTTGGAGCACGCTTTTAAGGGTGAATTTGATTTGGTTATATCGCCTGAAATTATTAAAGAAACTGCTGATGTCCTTAAAAAGAAGTTCGGCTGGGATAATGAGAAAGTTAGTAGGTCTATCATGGTTATGACTAATGCGAGTCAGGTTGTAAAACCTACAAAGAAGATAGAAAAAATTAAAACCGATAAATCTGACAATAAAATCTTAGAATGTGCAGTTGAAGGGAAGGCCGATTATATTGTTACTGGTGATAAAAAACATTTACTTCCCCTTAAAAAATTCAAAGGAATTCCAATTTATTCCCCGCAGGAATTTTTGAAAAAGGTTCTATATAATTAGTCTGGATTTATGAAATACAGAACTCTTGGGAAAACAGGATTGAAGGTATCGGAAGTTGGAATGAGCACTTAGCAATTGACAAAAATGTTCATGATGTATATTATAAAAACATACAAATGAAATGGCAAGGAGGAGCGGGGATTATTTTGAGTTTGATTGGGACAAAGGAAATAAAGACAAAAATTGGGTTAGACATCGAGTTTCTAACCAACAGGCGGAGCAAATTTTTGTAGATAAGTTTGCTTTTGTTACGCCCGACGTAAAACATTCGACTATCGAGCCCAGATATCAGATTTTAGGACAGACTTTTGCAGGTAGATATTTAGCCGTTTATTACACATTAAGAGGAATTAAAATCAGAATAATCTCAGCTAGGCCGATGAACAAAAAAGAAAGAACACAACATGAAAAGCAAAAAGAAATTTAAGACCGTACCGAAATTTAAGAATGAGGATGAAGAAAGGGACTTTTGGGATAAAGCAGACTCTTCAGAGTATTTTGATTGGAGTAAGGGTCATCGTGCCAAATTTCCCAACCTGAAACTTTCGACGGAGACAATTTCCTTACGTGTTCCAAAGGGGTTATTGGATGATATTAAAATTCAAGCAAACAAGCGTGATGTTCCCTATCAGTCTTTAATTAAAATTTATCTGGATGAGGCGCTTCGTATTGACCAAAGAGAAAAAATCTTGAGGAGATAGCTTGTTTTGGTTCAGATGAAATACAAAACTCTTGGTAAAACTGGATTGAAAGTTTTGGGGGTTGGAATAGGGGTGTGAAAGTTGACATGAACAAATTAAAATCTATAAACCCTTCAAACAAAGAACTCCTCGGAGAAATTGAGATTTCCTCGGAAGCAGAAATAAAGAGGAAAGTTGCAAACGCACAAAAAGCAAAAGAAGCATGGAAGTCTTTGGGTTTGGAAAAAAGAGTGAAAATTCTTAGAGAAATTTCGCAAAACCTTGTCAGTCGAAAAGAAGAAATTGCCGTTTTGGTTTCCAAGGAAATGGGAATGCCGATCAACGATAGTAGGTACGATGTTGATGATTCTGTTCGTTACTTTAACTGGTATTTAGATAATGCAGAGGAGTACTTATCGCCGGAGGTTGTATACGATAGTGAATCTGTAAAACATACAGTCTATTACGAGCCATTGGGTGTTGATGCCTCAATTGCCCCCTGGAATTTTCCATTATCAAACTTTGTTTGGCTGGTCGGACAAAATTTGATTGCAGGCAATTGTGTTGTCTTTAAGCATTCTGAAGAAGTTCCTTTGTTTGGAAAATTAATAGAAGAAATAATTAATAGTTGTGGTTTACCAGAAGGTGTTTTTTCAGAAGTTTACGGAGATGGGAAAGTTGGGGACTTTCTTGCTCGTCAGAACATTAACTTAATTTGCTTTACAGGAAGCACTAGGGCTGGGAAGTATCTTTACAAGGTCGGAGCCGAAAAGTTTATAAAGGTTCTTCTGGAACTGGGCGGTTCTGCACCAGGAGTTATTTTTGAAGATACGAGTATAGACAAAGTTCTAAACTCAATTTACTCCTCAAGGTTTGGGAACTGTGGACAGATGTGTGACGCGTTAAAGAGGCTAATAATACATGAAAGTAAGATGAACGAGGTTTTAGAAAAACTTAAAGCAAAACTTGAATCGCTAAAAATTGGGAATGCTTTAGACGAAAGTACTGAACTAGGACCTCTGGTTGCCGAAAGACAGATTAAGCTGTTAGAAGAGCAAGTTGGAGACGCATTAAGCAAGGGTGCGATGTTAGTTACTGGAGGCACAAGGCATAAGGGTTTGGAAGGGTTTTTCTATCTTCCAACAATTCTTATCAACATAAAGAGAAATATGAGAGTTTGGAAAGAAGAAATTTTCGGACCAGTTCTTCCGGTTGTTTCTTTCAAGAAAGAAGAGAAGGCAGTTGAGTTAGCAAATGATACATCTTACGGGCTGGGCGGATATTTGTACACAGAGGATAAAGAAAAAGCAAAAAGGGTAGCGTCAAAACTTCAGACAGGAATGGTTTCGATTAACGGTCTGAGTTATTTGCAACCTTGTAGCCCCTTCGGAGGTTATAAGGACTCTGGAATCGGCAGAGAGCATGGACGATTCGGGTTTCATGATGTTACGCAAGTAAAGGTCGTGGCGGAAGAAAAATGAATAAGATTAAAATTTTGGTTGAGGGATATGCGAGGGTGAATTCTGACGGAACCTGGGACTCGACGTCGTCGACTACGTGTTTGTAACGCATTATCACCCTGGCCACTGCCCCGAACACGCGTCGCTTCTGGTTAATACCGAAAAAGGGAAAGTAGTTGTCGCGGCCGCAGAAAAAGGCTTTTGGAGATGGCAGATTTTATAATCCCCGGCCACGGAAAGATATTTAAAGTAAGATGACGGAGTTAGCAGAGATAACAGAAGAATCTGTTGATCACTTTGTTACACAGTTGCAAGCAGACAGGGTCAGGGCACTTAGCCGTGTTGAACCTGGGTCTACTGCGGCCTCAGTGCTAGGAGATCTTTATCCTCTGCTTCATGGGCCACTCTATCCTAGAAGAAAAAGTGCAGAGATAGCAACAGCTTAATCTTTTTGCAGTTTTAGCAGAGCCGACTGCCGAGGTAGAACTCCCATATTTGGCTAGAGCAGTTCAGGCTTTCCAAAGACCGGGATTGGCTGTTAACTCTACGGCTCTTCTAGTAAATTGGCCGGCAAAAGCGTCAAGAACCCTGGAAGGCATTACTCATAACTCTTCGTTGAGAGATGAGATTGACAAAACAGGCATATTTAGTGAGATCGAAAATATGTAGGGGATATGGAAAATCTGGATACTAAATTAAAGAGGTGGTTGGTAAAGTTTTTGGCGCGTCAAAGAAGCTACGTTGACGTGGACACGAGAATACTGGGGATTGAGGCAAATACAGAGTTGGCTATGAGACAGAAAATTGGGAGGAGGATGGCTGAAGTTTCAGGACCCGGTCTCTCGCTTGGTTTGACTACTGAGAATAATCCACAGCTATTAAGATGTTATGGTAAACACGTATATTTGGCAAACATAGACGTTAGGTCAAAACAGTGATTAAAGAGTTGGAGTTTAAACTAACGAGTTCCCATTCCGACTCTTTTAAACACAGGAGACAACGACTGGCCGTTTAAGGGTGGGAAGCGATTTTGAGTGCATATTTAGCATAAAACTTCACGTGTTTTTTGAGATTGTATCTCGGGTCGTCTAACTCTTCTTTTGTAAACCATTTGTGTCTTACTACATGTTTGTCCCTTGATTTTTTAACAGTGCTAGCGGTTGTCAGAAAGTATCTGAAGCCAATATGAAAATGATTTTTGCCGGCCTCGTGGATATCTGAAAATGTTGGTGTCACAATGTTATGACCTTTCAAATCACTAAAGATATTTTCCTCAGGAATACTCTTTCTAGGATCGATTAGCCCAATTTCATTTTTAGTTATTCCGGTTTCCTCTTCTATTTCACGAAAGATACTCCCTTCGATGTTTTCGTCGGGGTCGATATGACCTCCTGGTGGAAGCCAGAGATAATATCTATCGTTATAAATCAGCAGAACTTTATTTTTTTTGACTATAAAACAACTTACTGTGTAATCGAGGTATTTGCTGGTATGCGCCATGGGGATATTGTAGCTTAATTTTATTTATACTTTCAACACAAAGCCATGCAGCCATTGCACCAAATCCTGTCTTGTTAATTTGAAAAGGCTTTATTTGTTTTATGTTTTTAATAAAGATCAGAAGACAATACTTTTTGTCTTTAAATAATTCGAAATAATATTTGATTTTTTCTTTTTCAATTCCGTCTTCTTTGCCAAACTTTTGTAAAATGTTTTTGGCTTCCGAAGGATTTAGATTTTCGAGCTGCAATACCTTTGCCACAGCAGCCTCTACTGTTACTGACTCACCTGAATTTTTGAAATAAACAACGTCGCCCGGTTTAATTTTATTCCACGGTGCTCGTTTGGTTTTGTACCAGCGGGATTCAATAGATTTTCTGCCATCAAGAATCTCTGGGATTAGCCCCCAAGATTTCTTCATTATGGCGACGTGATCCATTTAACTCTATTTTATTCTCCAATACTTAATCTGACCAAAGTAAATACACAAGGAAAATAAAACTGTTACAAAAAGTGTTGTAAACTCGGTAAAGAAGTAACCAATGTCAACTAATTCTTGATTGCCAGAAAGGCGGAGCGTGAAACCGATAACGAAACTGACTAAAGGAAAAACAAATATTGCCAGCTTTCCTAATTTCAGATTAAAGTTGCCAACAAAGTTTTTGATTAGTATTACAGTTGCAGTTAAGACTATTAATTCTACAGAAATGCTTTTTATCATGGCTAACTGGCGAGTATAGCATTTAGAAAATTTATTATCTTTTAAAATTTATCGGTGGTTAAACTAATTTGTATACTGAAAAAGTTCGGGGTTAATTTTCCAATCAGGCGTGGGATAGTTTGTCCCCCAAGCTTCTGGACTATCCACAGCATTAAAATAGGAGATTGTTTTAAGAAGAGGGTAATTATAACTACTGTTTACAGCATCTAGAAACCATTCTTTCTGGAATTGGTCATCGCCCGTTACGCCAAACTCAGTGATTATTATTGGTTTATTATACACCTTGAAGATATTGTATTTTTCTGAAAATATCTCGTCAAAATCTCTTACCTTTCCGTAATTGTCTATGTCCCATTTGGGGTATATAAAAACCGATAAGCCAATAAGATCAACATATTCGTTACCGGGCCAGTAATTGTTGGCGTTTTTGTGGCCAACCGGGGACCATATATAAAAGTTTTTTGAATCAATACTTCGGCATTTATCGACAAAATATCTGAATGCGTATATAAAGCTGTCATGGTCTTCTTTTGCCCAGGGGTATCTTTCTGTTACGTTTTCCATTTCGTGACCCCAGCGGACAAATACTGGATTTTTGGAATTTTTAAAATCAGCGCATATAGTGTCGATTTCTCCGTCATACAGCCCATCAACGATATCGGTTAGCAAAGAAGTGTTTTTTTCCTGGCTGCCGTCTTTGCTGAATGGCTCGACAGTAACCATTGGCCAGCGATTTTTTTGAAATACATTTTCGAAAAACTCATCAAGATTTCCCTTTCGGTACTCGTTCCACTTAATAAATTGATGTTGAATTGCCATTGTGTTTACTTTATCAAAGTGGTCTTCAGGGTCGTAAACCCCGAAATTTATTGTAATATTTTTCCATTCTAGGTTGCAGTTTTTCTGCAAAGGTTTTAATCCGGAGTTACACAGGATTGATTTGTATCCCCAAGTAATTCCGCTAATGGCAGACGTGCCACGGGTTACAATTGCAGATATGGGAAATATGAACAAAACCAAACCGAAAATTATTAGTAGAAATCTTTTCATTATTTATTTTCTCCGTATAATTTATTCTCTCTAAGATGGTTTCCGATAATAGCAAAGAGTGAAAGTGTGTAGGTAAGAGCATTTAGTATTGCAAAATAGTAATAACCATAAACTCTGTTTGACGCGTTTCCAAGGAGTGTAATATAACTCGATAGAATAATTATCAAAAGATATGGCGTTAACATGAAAATGGGTAATGGTTTTTTACCTGACTCTCCCTTTGTAGTCACTTTAAAAGAGACTTCCTTGCGAGAAAGGCCGGCAAGTAAACCGTATAATACTCCTGCTAAAATCCACGGCCATCTGACTATCTGAAAAATAAATGTTTCCCAAGAGATAATTTTTGAGTTAACAGGCCTTAGCAACTGTATTTTTTTAATCCATAAAGTAATTCCTAAAGCAACAATGGTAGTTAGCCAAGAAATAAAACTAAATGTAATGTAAGTTACGTTAGCCCACGGCCTATTAGTTAGTATTGCAAATATAGGCAGGCCATATGCAAAAACCATTGTTGTTGAAAAAAGTGGATACCAAAGTTGGGAAAACAAAAATTGCACCTTAAGTTTCAGAGGCAAGCTTTTTATATATTTAGGGGTAATGGTTAGCAGAATTATGACCAAACTTCTTGTCCATTGAAATTCTTGTATCATGCTGTCTGGGAAACTTCCGGCACCGTCGCCATGAGCAATAGCCTCAAATGCGTGAACACCCTTCCAGCCAAATGAATTCATCATAAGCGTTGTTGAATGGTCCTCTGCCAGTTCAGGGCCTAAGCCCCCAATTTCCTTGAGTGCTTTGGTGCGTACGGCATAATGCGATCCGATACAAAGTGGCGCCCATCCGGAGTTATAACCCGCTTGCAGGGGGCCATGAAGTGTTGCTTCGGAGTAAAGCCTGGCTCTTGCAGCCCAGCTTTTGTCCGTATTGGCATCGCAAATACTCGGCGCTGATACATATCCGACTCTGGGATTTGCAAACGGCCGTAGCATTTCTTCCAGGTATCCCTGTTCCGGTACGTGGTCGGCGTCCATTTGAACAACGAACTCGTAGTTATCATAACCCCAACGATCGTAAAAGTAAGCTAGGTTTCCCTCTTTGCATTTAGTCCTTCTCGGCCAATTCTCACGATGGTATTCTACAACCCCCTTTCTGGTTGAAATAAATACGCGTTTTTGTTTGCACCAAGCAATTACTTCGTCAGTGGGGTTTTCATCCGCAAGCCAAGTGTCGTGGGGATATTTTTGGTTAAGCATCGCAGTGAGTGTCTTTTTGACTATTTCAAAAGGTTCTGATGGCGCTTTTGTGACTACCATTGCAACTCTAAGATCATCTGGAATTGGAAGGGCGGGGTTTGGCTTTTTCATTCTCGAGGCGAAAAAGAAAAAATAGGCGGGCATTAGCATGTTCCAAGCAATCAGCAGGCTATTGAAGACAAAACTCAATTTTCCGACTACATGTGAAGGGTCGAGCCACCAAATCCAAAAAACAGCAACAAAGAAAAGCCATAGGCTAAGTAATATATAAAAAACCACCCTTTGCCTTAGGTTCATGACATCAACAAGATATGGCACTCTTTTCATAAACGAAGCATGAATTATAACTAAGATTGGAAGGCTGCGTCAATATAGCAAAGAAATTCTCCAGGCGTGGTAAAATTAGATTCATGGCGGAAGAAAAGAAATTGAACAAGGAACAAAAAGAGGCGGTTGGGTTTAGGGACGGGCCGCTTTTGATTATTGCCGGGGCTGGGACGGGTAAAACCACTGTTGTAACCGAGCGGATAAAGCGGTTGATTAGCAAAGGACTGGCAAAACCTCAAGAAATTTTAGCCTTGACTTTTACCGAGAAAGCCGCGCTCGAGATGGAGACCAGGGTCGACGAGATAATGCCTTACGGCTACACACAGATGTGGATTATGACTTTCCACTCCTTCTGCGATCGGGTTTTGCGTGCTGATGCGCTTCACGTTGGCTTGGATCCAAGATATAAATTGATGACTGAAGCGGATGCAATAGCTTTAATCCGCAGAAATCTCTTTAAATTGGAGTTGGAATATTTTAGGCCTTTGGGTAATCCGACCAAATTCGTAAGCGGTATACTGCAACATTTTTCGCGTCTTCAAGACGAAGATGTAGACCCAAGTGACTATCTCACTTGGGTAAATTCCAATTTTCAAATTCCAAATTCCAAATTAAGTCAAGAACAAAGAGTTGAGGGAAATAAATACAGGGAGTTGGCAAATACCTACAGAAAGTATGAGGAGTTAAAAATCAAAGAGGGTGTCATGGATTTTGGGGACTTAATTACCAAAACCCTAAAACTTTTTCGCGATCGGCCGAATGTTTTAAAACAGTATAAGTCCAAGTTTAAGTACGTCTTGGTAGATGAGTATCAGGATACCAACATTTCCCAAAACGAGTTAGTCAAACTTTTGGTCGGTAAAGAGGGCAATATTACTGTTGTAGCGGATGACGACCAAGCGATTTACCGCTGGAGGGGCGCTTCGATCTCTAACGTTATTCAGTTCAGAAAAAGCTTTCCTGAAACACACGTTGTAACGCTGACGAAAAATTATCGTTCTACCCAAAAAATTCTGGATAAAGCCTACCAACTTATACAGAATAATAACCCCGACAGATTGGAGGTTGTTGAGAAAATAGGCAAAAAACTTGTATCACAAGTTGACAAGAATGGCGAGGATATTAACTTTATTCATAGAGACCGTATTGAAAACGAAGCAGACAGCGTGGCGAAAGAGGTAATTCAACTGATTAAACTGCAGAAATATGATTATAAGGATATCGCCGTGCTCGTGCGAGCCAATAATCACGCAGATGCCTTTGCCAGAGCCTTTGCCTGGCAGGGTATCCCTTATCAATTTTTAGGCCCCGGAAGACTTTTTAGACAATCGGAAGTTGTTGACCTGGTTTCTTATTTGCGAGTTTTGTATAACTTTGAAGATTCAGTGTCCTTTTATAGAGTTTTATCGATTGATTACTTTGATATTCTTGCGCGTGATTTGGCAAAAATTGGAAATTATGCCAAGCGCTATAACTTAAGCTTGTTTGAAACCGTTGAAAAAATTGATGAAGTGTCGGTCGGCGAGGAAACCAAGGAAAAACTAAAGAAGATTATGTTACTGATAAACAAGCACCTAAAACTTGTACGGCGTGAAACCACGGGCCAAATTCTTTATTACTTTTTGCAGGATAGCGGTTTACTACAAAATCTTATTAACCCCCAGTCACCTGAGGCTGAAAAACAGGCTAAGAATATATCAAAATTTTTTGACAAACTAAAAAACTACGAAGCGGAGCACGAAGACGCGACTATTCCGGCCGTCGTTGATTGGTTGGATTTATCCACCGAGTTGGGCGAGTCTCCTTTGGCTGCAGACACTGACAGGCCGGAAGTTGACGCGGTAAATATTCTGACTGTTCACGGAAGTAAGGGCCTAGAATTTCCCGTTGTATTCTTGGTTAACCTCGTCGGCCAGCGCTTTCCGTCGACAGAAAGGCAGGAGCAGATTCCAATTCCGGAGGAGTTGATCAAAGAAATTTTACCGCAAGGTGATTTTCATCTGCAGGAGGAGCGAAGGCTTTTTTATGTCGGAATGACTCGGGCGCGCGAGCGCCTGTATTTTTCGGCGGCAGATTACTATGGGGAAGGGAAGAGAGAAAAGAAGCTTAGCCCGTTTATTTTTGAAGCGCTTGGGGATGAAGCAATAGCCAGCGAGCCCTTCGGCGATGCTCAGGGTAAACAGCTAAGTTTTTTGGATTACGAGCCCACCAATCACCAATCACTAATTACTAATCACCGGCAAAATTTCCATATAGATTATCTCTCTTACTCCCAAATCGAGACTTTCAAGGTCTGTCCTTTGCACTATAAACTTGGGTATATTTTACGGATTCCTACTCCCCTGTCTGCATCACAAAGTTTCGGGACCTCAATACACACGACTTTGAAATACTTCTACGAGCAAGTTAAAAATGGTAGTAAATCTGCTGAAAAGCTTCTTTTAGATATTTATAAGGACTCTTGGGTTAAAGAAGGCTATACTAGTCGTGAGCACGAGAAGAAGTTTTTCGAAAAAGGTAAGGATTATTTAAAAGGCTATTTTAATGTGGAATTTGATTCGAAGGTGTTACCGGCACTCCTTGAACAGCGATTTACGATCCCGTTGGCAGAAGAAAGTGAACGACCTTTAAAAATCGGCGGTGTAATAGATCGAGTTGATGAACATGAAGACGGGTCAGTTGAAATAATTGACTACAAGACAGGAGCAAATATACCTTCCCAAAAAGAGGTTGATAGTAATTTGCAAATGACTTTTTACGCACTCGCTGCAGTGATGTTACAAGATAATCCGTTTAATAAGGACCCCAAGGATATCGCCTTGTCTTTATATTTTCTTGACAACCAGCAAAAAATTTCGACGAGGAAAACTAAAGAACAGCTGCAAAGCGCAATAAAAGAAATCTTTGAAATTAGAAAAGAGATAGAGCAATCAAACTTTACCTGCTCCGGCCACATGTTCTGCCGTAACTGTGAGTATAAACTGATGTGCAATATTGACAACTAAAGCACTCTTCGGGGTAGGCGGTAGATATAAAAAGCGCTTGTGAAGCAAAGGGTCGCCATTAAAATAAACAACGTGTTAAAACCAAACAAAGTTACGATAATCCCGCCAACTATAGCACCGATTGATAAGCTAAAGTAGTTAGTTGACTCCCATGCGCCCCACTGACGACCGGCCTTGTCTACATTGAGATGTTTTGAGTAAACAGCGTCGAAAGCGGGAGAATAAAATGCCTCGGCCGAACCGATTAGCACCTGGACCAATAAAAGAAAAAGAACCGAATTAGCTTGAGTATAAAGCAGGTACCCAAAAGCAATTACTCCGTATCCACCTGCGACTATTAGTTCGTTTTGTTTAATTTTATCTGCGAACCTTCCAGCGATTAAAGTAGTAGCACCTGCGGCGAATGCAAAAGCTCCTCCTGTGATGCTGGCATCTAACAAACTCCCCCCCACTTTGTCGACGAAAAGTGCATAAATTGGGGCAAGCATTGCACCGGAAACCAAAATAAGTGCGTTTGTTCCGAGTAAAATCTTCAACGCCTTGTTTAGGGGGATTTTAAAAAATGCCACAAATACATATTAGCAAAAACGTAGTACCCTTGTTCAAATTGCTTGCGAAGTAAAAGTTGCTTTGCTATAATTCACTCTTGCATGGAGGTGATTAAACTATAACCTCTTAAGGATTGTCGGCAGGGAGTACCTAAAGGTGCCTGCGGCACCTTTTTTTTGGTCAAATTTATGATTAACACATTACTAGGACAAAAACAACAAATGGATCAAGTATTTATTGAATGGGTCCGCTACCCGGTAACTTGGGTTGTGGCTGGGCCTTGTGTCGTTACTTATGTTAAAAAGGCTGACCAAACCGATTACTGGTCCGTTCAACTTGGGTTTGGTGAAAAGCGGATTAAAAATACGACAAAACCAATGGAAGGACATCTCCGCGGGGTAATAAAAAATAAGAAAGCCCCGCGTTTTTTGCGCGAAATAAAAGTGTTTGACGATCCCGGGCTTAAAGTCGGGGATGTGGTTTCTCTAAAGGACGTTTTTGAAGTCGGTAACGTCGTTGTAGTTACAGGCGTATCCAAAGGTAAAGGCTTTGCAGGAGTAGTTAAAAGGCATGGGTTTGCCGGCGGCCCCAAAACCCATGGGCAATCCGACAGATGGAGGGCTCCCGGATCGATCGGTCAAGGTACGACTCCGGGTAGAGTTTATAAGGGTAAAAAAATGGCCGGACGAATGGGTAGCGAGAGAACGACAGTAAAGGGTCTTAGGATAATGAAGATTGAAGAGGAGGCCGGTCGTATTGCAGTTCTTGGCGCCATTCCTGGTCGATATGGCAGCATGGTGACTATTACAAAAGGGGGTTTCAAATGAAGGCGACAGTGTTTAGTGACAAAGGCGTGAAAAGTAAAATGGTTGACTTACCCAAGGAATACACCGAGAAAGTGAGCCGGAGTCTTCTTTGGCAAGTGCTTCATGTTTATCGCGACAGATTTCATACAGGTAGCTCGAAAGTGAAGACCAGATCGGAAATTAATAGGACTAAAAAGAAATTGTATAGGCAAAAAGGTACCGGGGGGGCCAGGCATGGAGCTAAATCGGCCCCGATATTTGTGGGTGGAGGTGTGGCTCACGGACCAAAGGTTGCAAGGAGGCTACTCGATGCCCCGAAAGTTATGAAAAAAAAGGCACTAAACCTTTCAATCAAAATGAAAGGTAAGGAAAATGCCATTTTGGTAGTTTCCGGGGTTGACAAGTTCACAAAAACCAAGGAAGTTGGAGAGTTTTTAGGCAAGCTTGGGTTTGCAGGCAAGCGGATTATTTTTGCGGTTTCAGAGGAGAATTACAAAAGTTTTAACAAAGCAGCAAGGAATTTAAAAAATATTAAAGTGAAACCCTTTACCGGCCTAACTGCTTATGATGTTTTTTTTAGCGACAAGCTTGTTTTCGACCAAACAGTTTTAAGCAAGGACAAAAAATGAAGATAACACCGATATTGTCTGAGAAGAGTTTGACGCTTGCCAAAGGTGGTAAGTATAGTTTTTGGGTAGATTCAAAATTTGGTAAGCACGCAATAAAAAAAATTATAGGCAAAACCTTTGGGGTAGACGTCAAGAGTGTAAAAACACTGAATTTCCAAAAACGGATCCGGAAAAATTATCTTGGGAAGAAAATAACCAAAAGTGCGGCTAAAAAAGCAGTCATCGAAATAGGTGAAAAACAAGAAATAGACATCTTTAAGGAAAGTATTAAGGAGAGCAAAGGAAAATGAAGCTAAGAAGGATATTACCCAAAAAATCAGGACGGGCTAAGGGAACAGTCACTGTGCGCCACCAGGGTGGTAGACAAAAGAGATTTTTACGCGAAATAGATTGGAAGAGGGACAAAAGAGGCATCGTTGGCTATGTGGAAACTATCGAGTATGATCCGAATAGAAATGCCAATATTGCCGGAATAGTTTATGAAGACGGTGAGCGTAGATTCATATTGGCACCTGATGGGCTGGGTTTGGCAGATAAAGTGGTATCTGGTCCAGATTCTCCAATGGAAATCGGCAATGCCCTGCCGCTTGCTAAAATACCGGTTGGGACTACAATTCACAATATTGAAATAATTCCGGGCAAGGGTGGCCAAATAGCAAGAAGCGCCGGAGTCTCTGCTCTGGTTCAGGGCAAAGAAGAATCATACGTATTGATTAAGCTCTCATCGGGGGAGGTAAAGAGATTTAGGCCAGACTCGTATGCGACACTGGGCCAGGTTGGAAACGTTGAAGCGAGAACGGTAAGGCTTGGCAAGGCGGGGAGAAAAAGAAGAATGGGAATACGCCCGACGGTAAGAGGGACGGCTCAAAATCCTAGATCCCATCCTCATGGTGGCGGTGAAGGTAGGAGCGGAGTTGGTATGAAATACCCGAAAACTCCGTGGGGCAAGCCGGCTGTGGGAAAAACCAGAAAGCCAAGAAAATATTCGGATAGACTTATTATAGAAAGGAAAAAGAGTAAACACTAATGTCAAGATCGTCTAAAAAGGGACCATTTGTAGACGCAAAGTTAATTAAAAAGCTTGGGCGCGGGCTTGGTATCAAGGCGAGTCCGATCAAAACATGGTCAAGGTCCAGTCAAATTCCGCCCGAGTTTGTTGGCAAATACTTTTCTGTCCACAATGGCAGGGTCTTTATAGGCGTTTTTGTGACCGAAGACATGGTTGGCCACAGGCTTGGCGAATTTGCGCCGACAAGAACATTTCGAGGCCACGGGCAAGTGGTGAAAAGAATTATTGAAAAGACTTGAGAAAATTATGGAAATAGTTGCAGTGCAAAAATTTATCAGAATGTCGCCTAAGAAATTGAGAATTGTGGCCGACAAGGTTAGAAAAATGAAGCCCCAGGCGGCTGTCGATATTTTGCCGTTTGTTGAAAAAAGTGCGGCAGAGCCTTTGATGAAAGTAATTAAGACAGCAATTGCTAATGCGAGAGTAAAAAATGTAAGCGAGGATTTGCTTAGGATAAAGGAAGTTCAAATTAACGAAGGGCCACGGCTTAAACGCGGCCGGCCGGTGTCGCGAGGAAGGTCGCACCCTTATAAACGACGGATGAGTCACATTCGTGTTGTCTTAACCACCAAATCGGTGCCAAAGGCCAAGAAAGTGAAAGGAGACAAAGAGAAAAATGGGACAGAAAATTAATCCCATAGGTTTTAGAATTGGGTCGTATATTAATTGGAAATCAAGGTGGTTTTCGGAAGATAACAACTATAAAGATTACCTGGTTGAAGACATTTTGATCAGAAAAGTATTATCCGATAGACTTAAGCTTGCGGGCTTGACGGAGGTTGAAATTGAAAGGTTGCCAAAAAGCATGACAGTGACTCTTAGCGTATCTAGGCCCGGTGTGGTTATAGGCCGGGGAGGAACGGGGATAGAAGACGTAAAAGGGTACATAATTGAGGCAATGAACAGCATGCGTGTTAAAGGTAAAAGGGTGGCTAAGTTGACCAAGATGGATATAGTAGTAAAAGAAGTAAAGAACCCTGAAATTAGTGCCCGGCTGGTAGCTCAGAGAATTGTCGGGGAACTGGAGAGAAGGTTTCCCCACAGAAGAGTAATAAATAAAGCCATGGAGAGGGTGATGGCCGCCGGTGCAAAAGGAGTAAAGGTGACGTTGGGTGGCAGGATAGGTGGAGCAGACATCTCGAGGGTGGAAAAATATCATACAGGATCGGTTCCTACCCAGACTCTTCGGCAAAACATTGACTACTTTGAAACACCCGCGCTTCTCAAGAAAGGTTACGTTGGGGTGAAGGTCTGGATCCATAGAGGGGAAGAAAAATAAATGTTACAACCAAAACGAACAAAGTTTCGGAAAAGTTTTAGAGGCAGGCGCAAAGGCATAGCTGTTAGGGGCAGCAAATTATCCTTTGGTGAGTATGGCCTGAAATCGCTTGGGACTACGTGGATGTCTGCGGCGCAAATTGAAGCCGCAAGGCGTGCCGTAACGCATTATTTGAAAAGAAAGGGGCGGATGTGGATTCGGATTTTTCCGGATAAACCTGTTACTGCTCGGGCTGCGGGCCAGCGAATGGGTGGAGGCAAAGGAGACATTGACAGATATGTGGCGGTGATCAAACCGGGTAGGGTACTTTTTGAAGTTGCCGGGGTGCCGGAAGAGGTAGCACGAGAAGCGTTCAATAGAGCTGCGGTAAAGTTACCCGTTAAAACAAAGTTAGTCAGAAAGGAAAAGCAATGAAAAGTAAGGACTTGGATGGAGCACGAAGAAAGTCACTGAAAGAACTTGAAGAAATGGTAATCAAACTTGAAGGCGATAAAATTAAGGAAATTAGCAATAAAATGTCAGCCAAGAGCAAAAATTTAAAGGTGGCCAGAAACTTAAGAAAAGAAATAGCACAAATAAAAACTTTGATTAGGGAAAAACAAATAATCGAGACATTGACCAAAAAATAATCATGAAAATATTCACAGGGAAAGTGATTTCTAAAAGGATGCAAAAAACGGCAACCGTGTTGGTGGAAAGAAAGGTTTCGCACCCTGTTTATTTGAAGCTCATGAAAAGGACAAGGAAGTATCATGTGCATGATGAAGTAGACGTGAAAGTGGGCGACGCTGTCAGATTTGTTGCTACAAAGCCTGTCAGTAAACTGAAAAAATGGAAAATTATCGGGGTTGTTGGCGGTTTGTCGGTAAAATCTCCGGTAAAGGAGGGGAAGAAGCGAAGCAGTATTACAAAAAAGAAAGGCGATAAATGATTCAATTTCGAAGTGTGATTAATCCGGCTGATAATTCGGGAGCCAAAAAATTAATGGTAATTGGAATTTCGCCGAAAATTGGCAAGAAAGCAAGTGTTGGAGACGTCGTGAAATGTGTAGTCAAAGGTGCAGACCCGAATGGAAATGTTGTAGACGGAGAGATGGTGTCGGTTGTAATAGTTCGGACGAAAAAAGAAGTCGGAAGGGCGGATGGTACTTATACTCGTTTTGACGATAATGCCGGAGTGGTAATCGATAAACAAGGGTTGCCCAAAGGGACTAGGGTTTTAGGTCCAATTGCAAAAGAAGTTAAAGAAACCGGATACACAAAAATTGCGTCACTGGCCAGGGAGGTTGTATAAATGCTAAAAATTAAAAAAGGTGACACTGTCAAGGTGGTAGCGGGAAAAGATAAAGGTAAAGACGGGGTTGTCGAAAGGGTTTTTGCCGACAAGTTCGATTTGCTGGTGCCTAACTTAAATTTGTACAAAAAGCATGTCAAGGCAGCCGTGGCGCCGGACAAAAAAGGCGGGATATATGAAATTCCAAAACCTCTTTCGATTGCCAACGTTGCTTTAGTTTGCCCCCACTGTAAAAAAATAGCCCGGGTGGGTTTTAAAGTCTTGGCAACGGGTGAGAAACAGAGATTTTGCAAGAAATGCAATCGGGCAATTGACACGAAATCAAAGAAGGACAAAGGGGGCTAAAAAATGAAATCGCAACTTAGGAAAGACTATATTAGTAAAGTTAGGCCACAGCTAAGGGAGGAATTTGGGCTTACAAGCGTGATGGCTGTGCCGGGTATTACAAAAGTCGTAGTTAATTCTGGCGTTGGTTTTACCCTTAAGAACAAAGATTTACTGGCAAAGGTGAAAAAAGACATTGCGGCAATTACCGGCCAGCAGCCTGCAACTCGAAAAGCTAGGATTTCCGTGGCAGGCTTCGACATAAGAGCTGGTATGCCTGTTGGCATTCAGGTTACTTTAAGAGGAGACGCTGCCTACAACTTTTTGGCGAAGTTGTTTAATATTGTCCTTCCCAGGCTTAGAGACTTTAGGGGGATTAAAAAAAATGGGTTTGACCAAAATGGGAATTATACTTTGGGAATCGGAGAGCACACCGTTTTTCCGGAAATCGATCTTTCCAAAGTAGAAAAGCCATTTGGAATGGAAATAACAATTGTCACTAGTACGAACGACAAAAAACTGGCAATGAAACTGCTTGACTTATTAGGTGCACCATTTGAAAAGGAATAAATTATGGCAAAGACATCTAAAGAAGTTAGAGAGTACAAGAAATTGAAATACCAAGTTAGGTACAGAAATAGGTGCCGGCTTTGTGGAAGATCGAGGGGATTTATGAGAAAATTCGGACTTTGTAGACTTTGTTTCCGGAAACACGCGCATTTGGGCGAAATTCCGGGAGTTAGGAAGGCTAGTTGGTGACTTATGGCTTATTCAAATTATTACATTGGCGACGCCCTTATCAGGATTAAAAACGCCTGTATGGCAAAGCAAACTGAAGTTGTTGTTCCAAACACAAAAATTGTAAGAGCCGTTATGGAGGTACTCAAGCGGGAAAAGTTTGTGGAAAGTGTGAATTCTAGGGAAGGTGGTCTTGAGGTGAAGTTGAAAACTAAAAAAGGACAGAGTTTGGTGACCGACATAAAGTTGATGTCAAAGCCGGGCAGAAGGCTGTATTTGACCAGAGCGCAAATAAAAGCAAAAAAGGGTTTTGCAACTTTAATACTCTCGACAAGTAAGGGAGTGAAATCGGGAAAAGAGGCACTGAAGGAAAACCAGGGTGGAGAGCTGATTGCGGAGGTAAGCTAATATGGCAAGATTTGGCAAATTACCGGTAAATATCCCAAAAGAGGTGAAAATTGAAGTAACGGGCGGCGTTATGAAGATAGAAGGACCTAAAGGTGCTTTGGAGAGAAAATTACCTGATAGAGTTAGTGTCAAACAAGAAGGCACTGTGCTGTTTGTTCTAAGCCGTGGTCGTGACAAACAAAGTTTGGCCAATCAGGGAACGACCAGGTCTCACATAATGAATATGATCACCGGAGTGACGCAAGGCTGGAAAAAAACTTTGGAGTTAGTCGGTTCCGGTTACAGAGCCGAAGTCCAAGGGAAGGACTTGATACTTACGGTAGGCTACTCGCACCCAGTGAAAGTTAGCGCGCCTGGTACTGTAAGTTTTTCGGTAGAGAAAAACGTAATAAACGTTGAAGGAATTGACTTGGAGGTAGTATGCCAGTTGGCTGCCAATGTCAGGCGAGTTCGTGAACCGGAGCCGTATAAAGGGAAAGGAATTAAATACATCGACGAAATCGTCCGAAGAAAGGCGGGTAAAGCTGCTGCAAAGGCAGTAGTAGCATAAAAGCTATGAATAAAAGAGAAAACAGAATTAAAAGGAAAAGAAGGGTCAGGTCTAAAATTTTTGGTACTAAAGAAAGACCTCGAATTTCGGTGTTCAGGTCTTCAAAACACATTTATGCGCAATTGGTTAATGACGATAAAGGAGAAACGCTCGCCTTCGCTTCCAGCAAAGGATTTAAAATCGAGCAGACAAAGGGCAAACTTGGGATAGCTGTTATGGTTGGGGAAAAGCTTGCCGGTCTTGCAAAATTAAAAAAGGTTACAATGGCCGTTTTTGATAAGGGCGGATACAAATTTCATGGCCGGGTTAAAGCTTTGGCTGAAGGAGCCAGACGAGGCGGATTAAAGTTTTAAGCTATGCAAAATTTTGAGAGAAATAAAGAGTATCAGGAGTCCGTAGTTCAAATAAACAGGATTTCTAAAAAAACAAAAGGGGGTAACCAAATGAGATTCTCTGCCTTGGTAGTTGTGGGTGATAAAAAAGGCAGGGTTGGAGCAGGCCTTTCTAAAGCGAAAGATGTCCGAAATGCCATTACAAAGGCCATAAGTTTTGCAAAGAAGCGGATGTTTGAAGTACCCCTGAACGGTACAACTATCCCATTCGCTGTTACTCATAAATATAGCGCGGCGAAAATATTGTTGAAACCTGCTCCCCCGGGTTCAGGGATAATTGCAGGAGGGCCGATGCGGTTGGTACTGGATGCCGCAGGAGTGCGGGATGTTGTAGGCAAAATTTTAGGGACAAAAAATAAAATATCAAATGTTTATGCAACATTGGAAGCTCTGAAGAAATTGAGCGATTTGCAGGAAAGGAGAAGCTAAAACTATGGCAATGGTTGGAAAAGTAAATGCCAAAAAAAGAAAGAGGGTCGGGCGCGGCTATGGTTCGGGCCGTGGTGGGCATACGGCAGGACGTGGCCAAAAAGGCCAAAAAAGTAGGAGAAAAATCGGCGTAATATTTGAGGGCGTCAAAATTAAGAAGTCCCTTTTAATTAGGCTTCCGGTCAGGCGTGGTAAAGAAAAATTAAAGCCTTCAAGCAAGCCTTTGATAGTTAATCTTAAGTACCTTGAAATTCTCCCTTCGGGAACGTTGGTGAATATTGAAAATTTGGTCAAATATAAAGTTGTTGATTCCCGGGATGCAAAAAGATTTGGATTGAAAATATTAGGCGACGGAAAACTTACTAAAAAACTTGAAATTGCATTGCCGATTTCAAAGTCTGCCATGGAAAAAGTTAAAAAGGTCGGAGGAAGCATCAGTTAATGATCAACCAAATTGTGGAATTTTTTTCACGCCTGCTGCGCTCGCGTGAAATACGGCGCAAATTGCTTATAACAGCAGCAATTTTGGTGGTTTACCGTTTTGCGGCTCATATCCCGGCGGCCGGAGTGGACAGGTCTTCGCTTCAGAGATTGTTTACAGGAAGCCCGCTGCTTTCACTTTTGGATGTATTCTCGGGCGGAACTTTGGCAAATTTCTCGATAATGGCGCTGGCACTTACCCCCTACATTAACGCTTCGATTATATTGCAACTTTTGACAATGGTTGTTCCCCGCTTGGAGGAACTTTCAAAGGAAGGTGAATATGGTCAGGAAAAAATAAATCAATATACGAGATTTTTAATGGTGCCACTGGCTGCGATGCAATCTTTTGGCATGTACACGCTTTTGACTGGCCAAGGTGTCATAGACAGGCTGGAAACACTTCCATTGATAGCAATGCTGGTTACCATGACGGCGGGGAGCGTTTTTTCGGTATGGCTTGGCGAACTCATCACAGAGTACGGTATCGGAAACGGAATATCGTTTTTAATTTTTGCGGGGATTGTGGCGAGGCTGCCGGTTACCGTGGCGCAATCGGTTACGACCGTCCAAAGCAGCGACTTGCTGCGTATATCTGTGTTTTTGATCTTGGCGTTTGTAATAATTGCATTAATTGTTTTTGTGAATGAAGCCAAACGAAATATTCCAATTACTTATGCCAGGCGGTCTGTCCGTGGACTTGCTTCAAACACCTCAATTCTTCCATTAAAGCTTAACCAGGCTGGTGTCATTCCCATAATCTTTGCCGTATCACTAGTGTTTTTACCATCAATGGTCGCCCAATTTCTTTCAAGCGGGAATGTCAGCGATCAGATTTATCAAATTAGTGTAAAAATTACCCAACTGTTTAACCCTAATTCTTTTGTCTACAATGGAACTTATTTCGCTCTGGTTTTTGGCTTTACTTACTTTTATACCTCTGTGGTTTTTAACCCTGAGAAAATTGCCGAAAATCTTCAAAAGAATGGTGGTTTCATTTCGGGGATTAGGCCCGGCGGGGCAACGAAAAATTATCTGTCTTACGTAATTACGCGCATAACTTTGGTGGGGGCTTTGTTTTTGGGCCTTATAGCCATTTTGCCGTCGCTGATACAAAACTCTATAGGGATTTCAAATCTCGCCATCGGGGGTACCGGCGTGCTGATAGTTGTTTCGGTTATCTTGGAGATGACCAGCGAGCTTGAGGGGCAGCTTGTAATGAAGAAGTACGAGAGCTTTATAGCAGTTTCGAGAAAACCCAGAGCGTAAGCTCGGGGATGAATCGAACCTGATATGTCATCCTTTTTTAGAAAAGGAAACTCCGCTCGTAAGAGCGGAGAGGATGTCATTAAATAAACATGATTGTAGTTATACTTGGCCCTCAGGGGTCGGGAAAAGGAACACAGGCGAGGTTAATTGCCGAAAAACTCGGGTTTTTTTACTTTGGTATGGGAGATTTGGTAAGAAGGTTGGCAGATACCGATCCTGCTTTGTCCAGAGAATTGGCAAAAGGAGATTTAATGCCAGATTCGGAAGGATTTGAGTATGTCAAAAGATATCTGGAAAACAACAATTCCTTTGACAATATAGTTTTTGACGGCTTTCCGCGCTCAGTAGTTCAATATGAACTTTTGAAAAATTGGCTAAAAGAGAAGGGTTCGTCTATAGACTTTGCGGTTCTCATCAGTATCACTGAGAACGAGTCCATAAAGCGATTAACCAACAGAAGAAAAGATCCTAAAACCGGGGAAATTTACAATCTGGTTACCAATCCTCCTCCTGACAATGTGGACAGAAGTTCTCTGGTGCAGCGAGAAGATGATAACCCCGAAGCAATTAAAAAAAGATTGGAATTATATAAAAAAGTGACACTCCCTTTAATAGAGCAATTCAGGGAAGACGGAATTCTAATCGAGATTGACGGTGAGCAGCCTATTGATGTGATATTTGATAACATTTCCAGTAAATTATCAAAATGAGTGCCAAAGTAAATGTAAAAACTGTAGCGGATATTGAAAAAATGCGCCAGGGGGGCAAAAAACTGGCCGAAATCAGGCGCTCGCTAGAATCTGCCATAAAACCGGGAATCGCGGCAAGCGAAATTGACGCCCTGGCAGACAAATTAATTGAAAAGGCCGGATGTAAACCATCATTTAAAATGGTCTCCGGTTATTGTTGGTCCACATGTGTAAATGTGAATGAAGGAGTGGTTCACGGAATACCGAAAAAAGAAATAGTCTTTGCCGACGGGGACTTAGTGAGTGTCGACGTAGGGGTCTATTACAGAGGTTATCACACCGACACTTCAACTTCTGTGATTGCCGGTAAAGCTAAAAATGGCCAGTTGTCTTTTTTGGCCACTGGCCGCAATGCACTAAAGAAGGGAATACTTGCCGCTAGGATTGGTAACAAAGTAGGAGACATATCGGAAGCTATCGAATCTTCTTTAAAAAAAGCAAATCTTAGCCCAATTAGAGCTCTGGTCGGTCATGGAATAGGTAAAGAACTTCACGAAGCGCCCTATATTCCGTGCTTTGTATCAAATTCGCTCGACGAGAGCCTCAAAATAAAGGAAGGCTGGACACTGGCGATTGAGGTTATGTATACCCAAGGCAAACCCGATCTTGTTCTCGAAGAAGATAATTGGACAATACGCACAAAAGATGCTAAAATTTCAGGGCTTTTTGAAGAGACCGTAGCGGTTATCCAAAACGGTCCTATTATTTTAACAAAGTGAATTTATGATTGGTTTTATGGCTAAACAGATCAACGAAGTAGTCGATGGAGAAGTACTTGAAGCGCTGCCGAATACAATGTTTCGGGTATCGCTAGGTGAAGGGCGGAGCGTGCTTACCACACTAACCGGAAAAATGAGAAGGCGGTTTGCACGAATTTTTCCAGGGGATAAAGTAAAAGTCGAGTTTACGCCGTACGACAAGGATAGAGGCAGAATAGTGTATAAATATTAGAAAGGCATTCAGGATGAAAGTAAGATCGTCGGTAAAAAAAATTTGCAACAATTGTAAAATAGTCAAAAGAAAAGGGGTTTTGTATGTAATTTGCATTAACCCTAAACACAAACAGAGGCAAGGATAAAAGTATATATGGCTAGAATCGCTGGAGTAGAATTACCCGAAAATATTAAAATTGACTACGCGTTGACTAAAATTCATGGCATCGGCTGGTCAGCGGCAAAAGAGGTCTTAAGAGATGCTAAAGTGAGTAATACTAAACATGTTGCCGAGCTTACCCCCGAGGAAATTACTCATATCGCGTCCGTTGTCGATAAATTTCCCACAGAAGGTGAGCTTTCGCGTCGAGTGCGCTCAAACATTCAAAGACTTCAAGTAATCGCCTCCTATAGAGGTGTCAGACACAATCGTGGCTTGCCTGTCCGGGGGCAAAGAACTAAGACGAATGCAAGGACCAAACGCGGCAAAAGAAAGACTGTTGGAGCGTTTAAAAAAGACATACTTACAAAGATGAAGCCAGGAGGAGAGGACAAAAGCAAGGAGTAAGCGATGCCAGCAAAGAAAAAAATAGACACGGCAAAAGTTTTTATCGCTGCCAGTTTTAATAACACTCTGGTTAATATCACCGACGACGGTGGTAATTCGCTGATATGGGGTTCGGCGGGTTCTTCAGGATTTAAAGGTACTAGAAAAGCAACGCCGTATGCGGCGACAACCGCTGTTGAAAAAGTTGTCAGCCAGGCCCGTGACCAGCTCGGGGTCAAGGAGGTTGAAGTTTATATCAAAGGCCCCGGGGCCGGCCGCGATGCGGCTCTGCGAGCTATTCGTGCCTCGGGACTGAAAATTTCGATGATAGCCGATGTTACGCCTGTGCCGCACGACGGTCCCAGGCCAAAAAAGAGGAGAAGGTCGTAATATGGGAAGGTACCTGGGACCAAAAGACAGACTATCGAGGCGCGAAAACTTTGACTTGTTTGGCAAAGGCTCGAAGATTACTCGGCTTAGCGTTCCTCCTGGAATGCACGGTCATAAGGGAACCAGAAAAGTTTCTGAATACGGAAGTCAGCTGAGAGAGAAACAAAAAGTAAAGAGAATGTATGGCCTAATGGAAAGACAACTCCGTAAATATATTGGGCAGGCACTTAAAACTTTAGGGAACACGACAAATGTGTTGTTTGCACTTTTGGAAAGACGGCTTGACAACGTGGTTTTCCGCCTTGGTTTTGCGCCAACTCGTCCAGCAGCACGCCAGCTGGTGTCTCATAGACATGTGACGGTAAATGGTAAAGTGGTAAACATACCCTCATATCAAGTCGAGAAAGATAACTTGATTAGTCTTACAGCTAAGGGTGTGAAGGTACCTTCAACAAAATTGAAGCTGGAAGCTAAAGATCACAACTTACCCGACTGGTTGCAAAAAAAGGCTTTAGTAGGTAAAGTATCAAGGTTGCCGATACGTGATGACGTTCAGGAAGAAATTGACGACGCGGGCGTGATTGAGTTTTATTCGAGATAATATGAATATATTAACGAGAGTCAAGAGCCTTGTGCTCTTATTCGAGGTAATATGAATATATTAACGAGAGTCAAGAGCCTTGTGCTCTTATTCGAGGTAATATGCATATATTAACGGGAAGCAAGAGCTTATGCTCTTGCCGAGATAGTTTTAAGGAGGTGAATTAAGTGAGCGAACCAATATTTGAGATACAAGAAGACAAAAAAGAAAAAGGATATTCGGTTTTTACATTATCGCCTTTGGAGCAAGGGTATGGTCACACTTTGGGAACTAGTTTGCGTAGAGTACTACTGACGAGTTTGGAAGGATCAGCTGTAACAAGTGTAAAAATTGCAGGTGTAAAACACCAGTTTTCCACTCTTAAAGGTATGAAGGAAGACGTTGTTGATTTTATATTAAATGTCAAGCAGATTAGATTTTCTTATGACGGAGATAAACCGGTAAAATTGCATCTTGCTGCAAAAACCGCCGGTGAAATTAAAGCTGGTAATATCAAAGTTTCAGGAAATATTAAAGTGGCGAATCCAGATCTAGTTCTTTCAAAGCTTTCTAAAGGAGCAAATTTTTCCGTAGATATGGTCGTTGAAAAAGGTTTTGGCTACTCTCCGGCAGAAGAAAGAGAGCGGGGAGAAATTGGCATGATTCCAATTGACGCGGCTTTTTCGCCGGTTGTCAAAGTTAACTATAAGGTAGAAGAAACAAGAGTTGGGCGTCTTACAAATTTTGATAAATTGACTTTGGAAGTCTGGACCGATGGCACTATAGAACCCAAAGAAGCATTAATTAGAGCTTCCAAAACTTTGGTTTCGTATTTCGAACAAGTCATTTCACCTAAAAAGGTAAAAAAGAAAAAGGATGCGGGGCCTGTTGACGCTCTGGGGCCGGTAGGTAAATTGTCGGTTGAGGAGATAGGCCTTCCGACCAGAGTTGCGAATGCACTTTCCAGAGCAGGTTATGAGACGGTAGAAAAACTGGTTAAGGCAAACCCGCAAGACTTGATGAAGGTAAGAAACTTGGGAGAGAAATCTTTTAAGATAACCCGCGCTGCACTGATGGAGAAAGGGGTGGATTTTGTAAAGTGAGAAATAAGGTTTTCGGACGAAAGTTGGGGAGAGATACCGACACCAGAAAAGCATTGTTGCGAAGCATTGTGGCTGCTGTGGTCAAAAACGGTAGCATCATTACAACCAAACCCAAGGCAAAGTTTGTTCAAGGATTTGTGGATAAACTTGTGGTTTTGGTTAAAAAAGATACGTTAGCCGCAAGAAGGATGGTTTTTGCAAAACTTGGAAATGATAAAACAACTACGCAAAAGTTGTTCGGAGACTACAAGCTTTCCTTTGGGTATCGGAAAAGCGGCTTTACAAGGATAGTCAATTTGCCAAAACGAAAAGGCGACAGAGCGTCAATTGTGCGCCTGGAATTTGTGGATAGGCCGGTAGCCAAAAAGACTGTGGAGGCAAAAAAGATAAAGGTGGGTTTAACAAAACCACAGGTCAAAAAGGAATAGAAAAATGAAAACACACCAACCAAAAGTAAGTAAGATTAAGCGGGATTGGCATTTGATGGATGCAGCGAGCGAGCCGTTGGGTAGGCTGGCCAGCCGTTCGGCTTATTTATTGATTGGGAAAAATAAAAAAGACTATACACCCAATTATGATATGGGTGATTTTGTTGTTGTGGTAAATGCAAGGAAAGTAAAAGTGACGGGTAAAAAAGCCAGCCAGAAAGTTTATCGAAGCCATTCGGGGTACCCCGGGGGTTTTAAGGAAGTTACATTTAAAAGGCTTAGTGAGAAAAAGCCGGAGGACATAATTAAAAAGGCCGTTTTTGGTATGCTTCCCGACAACAGGCTTAAGAAATTCAGACTTAAAAGGCTGATGGTGGTTGCAGGCAGCGACAACCCTTTCCAAAATAAATTTGAAGGCAAATAAAAATATGGCTAAAGATACAAAAACAAAAAAGGGCTATGTATACGCCATTGGGCGAAGGAAATCCGCTTCGGCAAGGGTGAGGCTTTTCAAAGGAAACAAGGAAAGCCTGGTAAATGGAGAGGTTATCGGAAAATACTTTCCCGGCGAAGCCATGAGAAAGGTTTGGTCCAAGCCGTTTACGCTAGCGGGTGTGGCCGGTAAGTACTTCGTTACTATAAAGGTTTCAGGTGGCGGTAAAATTGGGCAATTGGAAGCGGCAGTCCATGGAATTTCCAGAGCGCTCTCGCTTATCGACTCGAATAAGTTTAGAAGTACTCTCAAGAAGTTTGGCTTACTTACCCGCGATCCCAGGGTTCGTGAGCGAAGAAAAATCGGCACTGGCGGAAAAGCCCGCCGTAAAAAGCAGTCACCAAAGAGGTAATTCTTCTTAGCACTGTCAAGAAGTAGACTTTAGCCTCCGGTAACTCGAATTGCTTCATCAATCGAAGTAACTCCTTGGATTACCTTGTCGACGGACGAGTTCCGGAGGCTTTTTATCTTCTTTTGCTTAATTATCGGCAAGAGATCTGCCAGTTGCGGACTTTCAGTAATAACAGATCTTATGTCGTCGTCGAAAGGGACAACTTCAAAAATTCCAATGCGGCCTTTGAAGCCGGAGGCTAAGCATTCGTTACAGCCCTTGCCTTTATAGACTGCATTGGTTTGGGAGTTGCCTAAAAATTTAGCTTCTTGGGGAGTGGGACTGTGTTGCTCTTTGCAACTGTTACAAATTTTGCGCACAAGCCTTGAGGAAATTACGGCATTAACAGAGTTGGCAGTTACAGACCTGGGCACCCCCATTTCGATTAGTCTTGCCGTTACTCCAAAGACGTTTAAAGTGTGAAATGTCGAAAACACCAATCTGCCGGTTAAGGCGGCTTGAATTGATATTTGAGCGGTTTCGCTGTCTCTGATTTCTCCTACCATGATAACGTCGGGATCTTGGCGTAAGACCGCCCGAAGCGCTTTGGCAAAGGTGAAACCGACTGCCTCGCTGATATGAGTTTGTCTGATGCCCTCCATTTGTACCTCGACCGGGTCCTCAATTGTAATAATATTGTTGGTGTCTTTTTTTACCGAGTTTAGCATTGAGTAGAGGAGGGTTGTTTTGCCTGACCCGGACGGACCGGTAGTCAAAATCATTCCATAAGGTTGGCTGATGAGGTTTAAAACGGTTTTGTATTGAGTTTCATCAAACCCGAGTTGGGATATACTTATCAGGATGTCTTCGCGGTTTAGTATTCGCATTACAATTGCTTCGCCGTAGATTGTCGGGAAGGCAGAAACCCTGATATTGTAAACCCTGATGTCATAGTTAAACTCAAAATGGCCGTCTTGGGGTAACCTGTGCTCCGTAATGTCAAGCCCGGCGAGGACTTTTATTCTCGAGGTGGTAGACTCGCTGCTGTCGAGATTAACGTGCTCGATATCCCGAAGCATACCGTCTATGCGAAATTTAATTTGGATCTTTTCCCTTTGAGGTTCGATGTGAATATCACTGGCACGCTTGCCTATGGCGTCCGTTAATACTTTGTTTAGCCAGTCGTTTTCCCCGGCCCGGAGTGTGAAATCTGCCATATGACCATTATGTTACTTTTCGGTAAGTTCGGCAAATGCTGCTGTAAACTTTCTTTTTTAATCAAATCTATAAATCGCTTTAGGGTATCGACTATTACTGGTATTTCCAGGTAATCAATAAAAATTGCAGTTCAGGCAAGCCATCCGGGAAGAAGCGAAACACTGCTGTCGGAAAATCTTTCTACCACAAATTCATCGGTTAGCCAGAGTATATGAAGCCATTAACTTCAAACTTGGTACCACGGGCGTAGCGACAGCGTAGCCCGTGCGGGGAAGTTAAACCCGTATCCTGCGTGGTAGGATAATCATGTAAGTGAAATTCAAAGTACAATCACACGTAACCTATGTGGGAACAAATGAAAATACAATTAGAGATTACATTCAAAATCAGGGAAAACAGGATACGGGTCGATCAGAGATCGTACGAGGAAATGATACCACAGGTGAAGTGTAACGGAACCCGTGGAGACTCATTGATTGTGACAAAAAGTGGCGGTATATTAAGCCACGCTGCAATACTCTCAAGAGAGTTAAAAAAACCTTGTATTGTTGGCGTAGGTGAGTCTATTAGTATTTTAAAGAATGGTGATGTCGTAAGTGTTAGGGCAGATTTGGGAGTTGTGGAATTAGTGAATAACCCATCCAATAATGCATGACCAAAGAGGAGGTACTTTCTAAAATTGATCAGGGTGCTTTAGGTGTTTCTTAGTATTTTAATAGTTCCTTTATCTGCATGGACTTCGACCAAGTCCCCATCTCTTAAAATAGCAGTTGCATTAACCGTGCCGACAATACACGGCACACCGAATTCTCGGGCAACAATTGCGGCATGGCAGGTGATACCACCTTCGTCGGTTACGAAAGCTGCTGCTTTTTCCATAGCAATTACAAAATCAGGGTTTATCATTGAAGAGACCAGAATATCACCTTTATTTACTTTTGGTATATCTTTATTGCTGAAAACAACTTTTACTTTTCCTTTCGCAGTGCCTCTTGAAGCACAAATTCCTTTAATTTGATTAGTTGCATCTTTCGACCCGGCCTTTTTTTGTTTTTTGTATTTTTTAGAAACTAAGTTTTGCAAATTTACTGCCTCATCGCCAAACCGTTTGGCCAGTTTTCCCTGGATCCAAATAATGGCAAACCCCTTTTGTCTTTCTTTAACTAGGTGGACTAAATTCTGCTTGCTAACTTTGTTGTCTAGACAGGAGGCAATTTCATCTGGTTCTAAAGAAAGGATTACAGAAAAGGGTAGACCTGCCCTTTTTGCGATTTCCTTAAAAAGAGCGACTTTTGTGGCCTGGAAAAGATGTTCGTTAGATTCTGTAGTCAAGGTCCTTAGAAAAATAAATGTTCTCAAAGCCTCGACAAGCTTTAGTAATTTTCCATGAATGGTATATTTTTGTATGCTTTCCTTGTACTCTTTTTCAGCCTTTGTCCTTTCGCTCCTGATTCTATTAATTTCATAATCTAGGTTTGTTTTTAATAGATAAAGTTTAATTCGCTCTAAATAGTCATTTTTGGTGAAGGAAACATCTTCGGTTGTTATCGGACCCTTTTGCCATGCATAGTTTCGGACATGAAACTCAATATCTTTGTCTATCTTTTTACCCTCTTTAATTTTTTGCGCAGTCAACATTAATTTTAGGGGCTCGTCTCTATAGGCCAGCTCGCCTAAATCTGCCGGTATAGTAACTTTTCCAATAGCATTTTTGGGCAACTCTTTTGATAATCTTTCTTCCAGATACATATCGGGCCTAACCCACGCAGGAATCATTGATTTTACATACATTTCAGAGAATTGATTTAAGTGTTTGAGCAGTTCTTGGTTACTCAATTCTTTAAAATTAATTTGTTCTAAATAATAGCGGAAGTTTTCAACGTTTTCTGTTATATCAAAAATTTTCTTTGCAAATTTTTCAAAGAAACTTTGATCTTCGTTGAATTTATTATCAAAAAAGTTATAAAAACTTTGAAGGTCGTCTTCAAGGTAATATTCGTCACCGTTTAGGATCATAAAGTTATCTGAGGTAATTGACAACCCTGTATATTTTATCTGATTGCTTTTTGTGTTGGCCTGAATTTGTCCCCATTCAATAAACCAGCAAAACTTTCTACTAACTTCAAAAGTCCAGTTTAGGTGATTAACTTTTTCTAAAACCATTCTCAAGTTATAAATATCCAGGAAATTAAACCGAAGAAGTGCTTAATCAGATTATATTTCCTGTTTTTCTGAATTCCTCGTACATTCTTGCTACGTCTCCAAGCCTATCCAAAATGTCAGGGATATTACCTGTGTTTAAATCATTTAATACATCCTTCGCTTCTTCCCTTGACAAAACATCGCGTGCCAGATCAGTTACACTTTTTGGATCTTGATTGCCGATTCTTCTAACCATAATAGCTGCCAGTATCAGATTTATTCCGGAAATATCTTCATCAACGTGCCTTATATGTGCCCCACTCTTGGTAACTAAAACTTCAATAGCAATTCCTCCTTGTGGAGTTACTTGCGCGGTTACCCATTTTTTATCCGGTGTTTTATTATCGCCGTTAACAATAAACGTTTGTGCATCTCCAGTTGCCTCGACATCATCAATCTCTGTTCTTATGACCGGCCAAAATATTGAGTCTTCTACACTCGCCATTTTTGCAAGACCGGCCTGTTGTAGCCGTCTCGCTTCACCTCTTTTACCTTCTGAAAGTCTTTGTTTGGCTTGCACCGATTCATCCGGAAATTGGAATTCCGGTTTTTGTTTGGTCAAGATATATGTAGCTTCCACGGGGTAAATTACTGCATGAGTATAGCCCTCACCGGCTTTAATTTGAATTAACCTCCCCGTTTCTTTTACGGTTTCAGTTACTTGCTTATTGTCTATATTATCATGGGATACATCGGAGGATTCATCAGGCGATGGCATATTAGGGATTCTTTTGTGAAGTAACCTTTTCCAAAACCTCTTTTTCCTTGAGTTCCACCTTAATTGTGCGGAGAAGTTGAGTACCTAAACTTGCAAGTTTAAACCCTGTTGATGCCACAAAGCCCATGAAAAATAAGTGGGCGGCAATGTTTAGTGGTTTATTTAATTTATCGGAACTGACGAGTTCCTGTTTAAAGTCTGCGTCAGCCGGGGCTTGGTCGGCAAACTTTGAAAAATCCAAAGAAACCGATTCGAAGGAAAAGAGATTAATAGGCTCTACTTTTTTAGTAAATACCTGATAAACATTGAGTACGGAGAATAAAATCGCAGCAACCCCGACTCCAAGTAAGACATAACCTACCAACTTTTCACTCATACGATGTTATTATACAACAAACTGAACCTTAATTTCACTAGTGGATCAAAGATAGCAGTTCCAATGGAGTGGGCGTTGACATTGAGTATCAAAACACTATAATTATATTAGTATGCAGAAGGTAATACTACAAGTACCAATGGACAAATCTCTTCGAGACCTTGCCGAGTTTTCGGCATCAACCCAGGGGTTTTCTTCACTCCAGGAAGCTGTGCGCCTTTTTGTGAACAAACTTGCCAAAGGATTAATAAATGTCTCCCTTGAAGAAGTAGAATATCTTAGTAAGGCTGAAGGTCGAGCTTTGACCAAAAAATATAAGGCCTTCGTTTCGGAAAAGAAGAAGGGTAAAACACACCTTGCCCACTCGGCCAATGAAATGTTGGATCAGTTGACTTCCTAATAAGGTTAGACTTTTTTGTAAATGGCAGATCTAATCCGATATTAAAAGATCATAAATTAATTGGAAGCTTAAAAGGGTCTCGTGCATTCAGCGTCACCGGGAATTATAGAGTTACTTATATAGAGGTCAAAAGCGGCCACTATATATTTATAGATGTTGGCACTCACTCTCAGATATATAAATAGATATCTACTCTTTTGTTTCAATTTCAAAGTTGTTTAATTGATCAAAGAGCATTTTTACTTTCTCTTCTGTGACATCCTCCGGTTTTATTTTGCGGTGAGCAAAGATTTGTTTTTCAATTTCGAACCACATTGGAATAAATTTATCAAATTGTTCTTTTGTGTAAATAAGCTTATCTCTTGACAAATAACTCCTTTTTACCTCATTGAGACGATGTTCTAGTGATGTTGTTTTGTGTGGAGATACTCTTAAATCGGAGTATACACAAAGTTTTCGCATTATATTCGAATTGAAAGTTTCTTCTGTCTTTGCAAAACCAAACCCTTTGATCAAAACGAATGTTTTTGAGTTGACGTCCAGTTCTTCACAAATTGTATATGTCGCAATATGATCGTTATTGCTGAACTTGTCGATAAATTCTCTTTGTACTTTTTTCCAATATTTAATCCCTCTCTCTTCTAAATATTCGGGAAATAGGTCCAGATCTGCCTTAATAATATTTCCCATGTTATGGAGAAGACAAGCAGAAATAATTGAGTTTTTATCTAGAGGTTTTTCGAAATTATCACAAATGATGGATGCTACTCCGGCAACGCGGAGCATATGAGTCTGTAGCTGTGGCATGATTTTATATTTTTGATAAATTTGGGAGATTTTCATAAAAAATTTTGTCGAGATTTACGAAAAAGTTAGAACCGAATTTCGCAAAGGGTAGCTCGGCCGCCTGCGGCGGCCTCGCTTCCGTTATTTTTTGCGCGCGCGATTTTATCCTCGCTTCGCGAGGAGCTATAGAGAAATTGAATTCACCAAATCTCTAAAAATAGGAAGATTGGCTTCGTCAATTTGTTGATAAGCTGTTTTCCACTCGGATTTATTAACAACCTCAACATTATTTGGCGAGCCTTGAATTCTTACCGTATCATAGTTATCGTTGATAAGAAAAACCTCTCGTGAATATACCCATTCTGTTTGAGCTGTTTCTGATAGAGTTGAGATATACTCAACTCCTTTGTAATTTCCGATATTCGTTTGTTTAATTCTGATCAACTTACTTCTTAAATCTGATTTTGTTTCCCCATCTTTCATTGTAAGTAAGGGTAAGTAGCCCTCGAGCCAAGGTTGATTCTTTTTGTACTCGTCTATCGCGGTTCCTTGTGGTTTCTTTGTGTACTGTACACTTATATAATATGAATTTTTCTTATCGTACTTTCTGTCTAACCGATCTGTTCCGTATGGATATCTTAACAATCCGAAAACCAGAGGAATAGATGTTGACCCTGAAAAATCAAAGGCAGTAAAACGAGCTTTTGAAATGTTTGCGGAAGGAAGTCATACTTTTACGGATATTGCCAAATATCTTCATAAATTTGAATTGGGGCGCAAAAACGGGAAACCACTTCATATCAACGAAATCCGGCAAATACTCTCGAATAAGTTTTACGTTGGGATAATGTTTTATAACGGTGAGTATCACGACGGAAACCACAAGAGTTTTGTTTCCAAGGAGCTATTCCAGAAAGTACAAGAGGAAATGCAAAGACGGAGTAAACATTTCAAAAAGTCATATCATTTCCCGTTTTTAGGACTAGCAAGGTGTAGCGAATGCGGCGCGGCGATCACGGCCGAGCAACACATCAAGTTTTACAAAACCACCAACCGCAAGGTTACTTACGTTTATTATCGTTGCACCAAAAAACTTGGTCCATGTTCTCAAACGCCAATTACCAATTTTGAAATGGAGGAACAATTAAGAAAAGTTGTTTCTGATGTCGTGCTTCCGCAGTCTTGGGCAGACCAGTGGTTGAAATTTTTGGAACGAGACGAGTTAGTCGAAAAACAATCATCAGGAACAACTATCCAAAATCTCAAAACTGAAATTCAAGATCTAGATCGAAAACAAAACACACTTTTGGACAGTTATCTTGATAGCGTTGTTGATCCTGAAACTTATAAATCTAAGAAAAACGAAATGTTCGAAACAAAACTTAAATTACAAGAAGAAATCGTCAAAGTTGAGGAGACGGGTTCGAGTTGGCTCGAACCTATGAGAAATTTCGTAAATTGCGCCTTACAGGCGCAAAAAATCGCGCGCGCAAAAAATAATTGCGAAGAATTAGCATTCTTCGCAAAACGTGTCGGCTCGAACTTCTTTTTATCCAATCGGCAGCTCTCAGCAGAGCATAAAAAGGGCTTTGCGGCGCTCCGTGCGGGCGGCGGCGCACGGAGCGCCTCCACCGACTCTATCGATTTTTCTCTCTTGGTCGCATAGAAGCGAACAATCTTGAACTAGTTACCGAAGCTATTTTATCACATTGGAAACTAATAAACTTTGACGAAAAAAGTATAGTCCTCAATCCATATAATGTGTTCCAAGATAGAAACAGCATGGGTTTTGTATACAGCTATTGATAATGAAGTCATGGCTTGAACTGATATGAAGACAGACAAACTAACATTAAAGCAGCGCAAATGGTTAGAAATCTACCTTGAAACCGGTAACGCAACTGCAGCAGCGCGTCGCGCGTACAACTGCAACGAACGTAGCGCAAGGCAAATAGGTTACGAGAACATGACAAAACTTGACTTTACAGACGTTCTAGAAGCCCATGGCGCTACTGCAGCAATGCTTGTGAAGTTAATTGTAGAAGGTGCTAAAGCAACAAAACTGATTAAAGACAAGGAATTTCCCGATTGGGAAGTAAGGCACAAATACTTAATAACCATTCTGCGCTTGAAGAAAATGTACCCGCAGCCGGAAGCTATAGGCAATAATGGCGAGGAACCAATCCGTATTGTCTTCCAAGACCCGTTTCAAGACCCAACACCAAGCACAAAAATTGACACGAATAGACCTAATTTGATAACATAATGTTGCTACAATAAGTAGCAAATTAAGTTAATTAGCTTCATAGAACGCTTTAAGCAGTCCGAAGCAAGTCGCAACGGCTGCTTTTTTATTTGTCCAAAAAGCGTCTATGAAGAAACGTTTCAAAAGAAAACTAAACGTAGTTCCCACAAAACCGAATTCCGGTTACGCTTCTATTCCCCAAAATCCAACAGAACGGGTAATTCAACTTGTGACGCTTATGGCGTCGGTGAAAACCGATACAGAAGAAGCAAAGCTAAATGCTACAACCATTTCCGATAACAACGGCAGAAGAATAAACTTATAAAGCCCCTACAATTCCGCATAAACCCTATAAAAAAATGATATACTTACAGCAAAGATTATGGCTAAAAGCGGTCTATCCATTATTGTTATTGGTGGTTTAAATACAGATATTGTTGCAATTGGTGCTAAAAAACTATTAAAAGCGGGTGAACACACCTATGCTAGCGAATTAAGGATTGGTGCCGGCGGGAAATCGCGCAATATGGCACAAATGATTGCTACTTTAGTTGGTAAGGATAAAGTAGCGATGGTTGGAAAGACTTCAAAAGACCCATATGGTTTTTGGAAAGTGCCATTAGTAGCCTTAAAGCAAGCAAAAGTAAACACCGAATATGTAAAGATAGCGTCTTTTAAGGAAAGTAATCAGTTCCCCGGAATTGCACTTATACCCGTAGACACGGAGGGAAGAAACCAAATCTATGTATTACCGGGAATTACAAATAGTTTTTTGCCCAAAGATATTGATGACGCAAGCGAACTTTTCAAATCGGTTGCAAAAAACAATGGCATATTACTTGTTTCATTGGAATTACCCTTGCAAACAGCAATTTACGCAATCAAAAAGGCTAATCAAATGGGTATAAAAGTTTTCTTTGACCCCGGTGGAATAGACGAAACAGAAAATTATAGTGAATTACTAAAACAGAATATCTATTTGATTAAACCAAACGAACATGAAGCTAAAATTCTAACAAGTATAGCAGTTATTGATTTTGATACTGCGAAGAAAGCAGCGACAAAGTTATTAGGCAAAGGTACAGAAAATGTCCTTATCACAGTTGGGGTAAATGGTGGCTACTTCTTTAACAAAATCGTAGGAAAACATATCCCTATCCCTAAAATTAAAAGCAGTTCTGTAAAAGACGAAACGGGTTGCGGCGACCAAACCATGGCGGCTTTGTGCACGGCACTTGCCGAAGACAAAGATATTCTTGAAGCAATCAATATCGGACTACTTGCGGGAACCTTGCAGTTTGGCAAATCGGGCATTGTCCCTATTACCAAAAAAGAAATTAACAAGTATTTACATAACAGACTATGATTTCCGATGTTTTAGCAGTTTATAATTTAATTAAAGAAACAGTTGACGAAGCGAGTGTATTAAACGCTTTATTTTCGTTTGATGGTACGCGAAAAGAAGGTGACGAAGTAATTAAAGTGAGGATTAACAAGGCAACAGACAACCAATGGTTTTATGAAATAGAACCGTATGAAGATTATATTTTAATTCCCTTTCCGGTTAACCAAGCAGTATATGTGGATTATGGTCTAGAAAAGGATAGTCAAAACCCTTCGGTAAAATTTTTTAGGTATGTATCAAGCCCGCTTTCAAGATATAGCCAAGGTGGTGAACCTAATGTTAGGGTAGATTTTTTTGTGTTTGGGTACAGACCTTCGGATTTAATGGCAAGTCGCAAGAAAAAAGCCTAGCAAGGAAAAAATAACAATGAACGTCAATGGTAATTTACAGTATAAGCAAGCACAACGGGAACTTTTTGACGAACTTGAAAATAAGTTCAAAAACGGTGAAAAACCCTCAACCATTGTTGAACCCGTAAAAGATTATGAAAATGATAATAGAATTTGTTTAACAAGCGTAGCTTTTATTCCACCACACCTTCAAGAAATAATATTGTCCACGGTTGTTGACCCGCTTAAAAGTGCAGATAGCCAACAATACTATTACATTCAAAACTCCTTCCATTTAACCATTCAAAATATACGAACGATTAACTTGCCGCCGTTGTTTAGCGATAGCGATATTGAAAAGGCAATAAAAGTATTTGACCAAATAGTGCCAAAACATAAACATTTGTTCTTTGATATTGAAGGTCTTTTTGAACTTCCAACAAGTCTATCTTTGCGTGCCTATGCTGATAAAGGATTAAAAGATTTAGCCTTGGAATTAAGGCGGGGGTTAAAAGAAGCCGGGGTTCCCGATAACAAAACGTATGCTTCAAGTGATGTAGTATTTGGCAATACAAGTGTTTGCAGATATACAACAACACCAAATGATTTGTTTTTTAATGAAGTTAAACGGCTAAAAAATATAAAGATAGGTCGTTTAGAAGTTTCAACAGTTTCCTTAATCACGACAAATTCTGTTTGTCACCCTAGTAAAACAAAAATAATCAAAGAATTTAACTTGGCTTAAAGTGTTTATTTTATGGATAATGACATTGACCTAACAAAGCTAAAATATGTTTTATATGCCCGTAAATCCACAGACGACCCCGAACGGCAAGTAAGGTCGGTTGAAGACCAAATAGCCGAATGTGAACATTTGGCAATGCGGTTAGGTATACACCTCGTAAAACCCCACATAATTGAAAAAAAGTCCGCTAAAAGACCCGGACAAAGACCATTGTTCAAACAAATGCTAAATGACATCAGGAAAGGCGTCTACGACGGCATAGTGGCGTGGAACCCGGATAGGTTGGCAAGGAACATGAAGGAAGGTGGGGAAATTATTGATATGGTGGACGAAGACCTAATAAAAGATATGCGCTTTGTTACCCACCACTTTTCAAAAGACGCGAACGGTAAAATGTTACTTGGAATGGCATTTGTATTATCAAAGCAGTATTCGGACAAATTATCACAAGACGTAACAAGGGGCTTGCACCGTAAAGTTGAAGAAGGCAAATCACACATTCCAAAACACGGCTATATTAAAGACGAAGAAGGGTTGTATAGACCCGACGGCAGAAACTTTGAATTGATTTGTGAAGCGTGGGCAATGCGTAAAGAAGGCACGTCCTTGGAACAAATAGAAGAATATCTTGATAAAGAAGGCTATCAACGAATAATTAAAACGTCCGGTAAACCCGTAAAACTTACCTTCAAGCGATTAAGCGATTTGTTCAAAGACCCATTCTACTACGGCTTACTTATTCAAGGCGCAAAACGGATTGATTTACGTGAAGTATACGAATTCAAACAAGCTGTAACCGAAGCGGACTACAACCAAATTCAACAGCTTTTTTATAACAAAACCAAGCCATATCGTACGCGCCGGTTAAGTTTCTATCCCCTTAAACTAATGCTTAAGTGCAGTTTTTGCAGTAGTAATATGGTGATTGCGCCTTCAACCGGTTCAACAAAGCGGTATTTGAATGCAAGGTGTGATAACAAGTTCTGTTCGCGCAAAAAGAAATCAATACGTATGATAAACGTATTTAACTTTATTTACGACTTTTTGGACAAAGGACTTAATTTTACAGTAAAGGATTATAACGACTACTACAAGGGAATGACCACGTATTCCGAAGCCAAACAACAAAAGGTGCAAATTGAAATTCACAGCAAGCAAGCAATTTTGCGCAATGTTGATATTGAAGTGCGGGAACGCGCATTAAAGATATTGGATTTTGAAAAGTCTTCAACGGTGCGGAAGATTAACGAAGACAAAATCGCCGAGCTTGAAGACCAAAAAGAACAATTGAAGGAACAAATAGCCAAGTTGCAGCAGCAAATAGCAGAACCCGAAAAGGATAGATTAACGTTAGAAGAATTCTTGAACTTGTCAAAAAATGCCGCCACGGTGGTCAAATCGGGTGACGCAAGTGTTAAAGACCAAATTTGCCGTTTAATTTTCTTGAACTTTACCGTTGATGAAGCGAAAGTGGCGTCATATCAACTAAAAGAACCATTTACCACCCTACTAAAACATCATAGTTTGTCATTTGGTCGAGATTTACGAAAAAGTTAGAACCGAATTTCAAAGTTGTTAGCTCGGCCGCTTCGCGGCCTCGCAAGGTGAGCGCGGCGCCCCCACCCGCCGCGCTTCCGTTATTTTATGCGTATTTTATGCGCGCGCGATTTTTAGATAGCAATTATTAATGCGAAATATTCTAATAAGACTTCAGTGTGCTTTTCAGTAAAATTCCGTTTGCCCAATATTCACCAGTACCCCCAGAGGGTAAAATGTCATAGGTATAGTGCTGGTTATACAATTTACTTTCTACTTTTATAACTTTGACTCCGGCTATGTAGTCACTATCTTTTATTTGTCCCACCAAACGCCCATCTCCCAAAGGATGTCCGGAAGAAGCGCTTAGCTCCTTACCATCAGCTAAAAGTATGTGTGCAATTCTAAAGTCAGCAGGAACAAGGGAATGGCTAACTTGTTGAACAGTTCCAGCAACTGGTTCACCAGTATCATTGGTTGTCCAAACGGGCGTACCAATAACAACGTCTTTAATCAAAACTTCTCCCTGCGGTGTAGAAATTTTTGCTTGACTATCAAGACAAATTGGTCCGGGTCCGCCGCGATAGCGTTGTATCAACTCGACTGATTCAAATAAATCTAAGGTCTTAAGCTTGTTCTGAAAATCAGTTTCTTTTCCACTAGGGACGTTCAATTCAGTGGAAAGGGCTTCATACCATGGATTCGTTCTGTTCCCAAAAGATTCCTGTCCGCTTTCAATATTTACCACCGCAATTTCAACAGTAGAGCTGCCAATCTGTTTTTTAGCCACATCGACTAAATCGGGATAATTCGCATGTAACCATTCATCTTCTTCAAACCAGCTCAATGGTGTTCTAAATGTTACCCATAAATAAGCTGTGTCTTCTCTAATGCGTTCTTTGTATTTGCCCAACTGTTCGTCAGTATAGGTATAGTCCACATTGAGTATCTTGGAATCCGTGCTTAGTTTGCGTCCATAGAGCTGGCCGCCGATACGACTAGGTGTGGCAAAAAGAGTGGTTTTAATCTTCAAAACATCTGAAGGAAGTTGTAAGTCCATAAGAGATAATTGATCACTGGCGATCTTGATATCTGCATTCGGTTTAAACTTTACCCGCAACTTGCCCGTCACAATATCTTCTGTTTCATTTTTACCCAAGGTAAGCTTATCTATCTTCTTGTTCAGTGTATAGAAAGTATAAAACCCTCCAAATAATAAAACGGCAAACAGAATCATCGCTGAAAACATCCATGGATTTATCTTTCTCCTTCTGGAAGATGCTGTGAGATTGCTTGTCTGATTTTGCCCGATTTGCTGCGTATTTTGATCACCAATATTTGTTTGATTTTCCATATGTATCTCTATGAAAAAGTATATCATATTTGAAGATTTCAAGTATCAAAATGCTCTTGTATTTTTATTGCCTTCTCTGGTATATTGTTATCGTACTCAACTCATGGCGGATCTCTTTTTTGATGGCCGTCTTGGTCAACTAGGAGAGATCCGAGTTGAGTACAACCAGGGCGGCCATTTAAGTTGTATAAAAGTTCTTTAAAATTTTTGCGTTTTTTTTAGTTTTGCTCAGAACAAAACCAATTCGAGCTGACACGTTCGGAAGCGCGGCGGGTGGGGGCGCCGCGCTCACCTTGCGAGGCCGCGAAGCGGCCGAGCTAACAACTTTGAAATTCGGTTCTAACTTTTTCGTAAATCTCGACCAAAAGAGAAAGAGAGTCCGTCGAGTTGGAGGCGCTCCTTGCGCCGCCGCCCGCACGGAGCGCCGCAAAGCCCTTTTTATATTCTGCCGAGAGCTACCGGAAAAAAGAAGGAAAGAAAACGCAAAAATTTTAGGAAAACAAAAATATGAACAAATACATAGCTTATTGCCGAAAATCGAGAGACGAAGCAGACAAACAAATTTTGTCCATTGAGGCGCAAATTGCTGAATTAAAAGAATTTGCCAAACGGGAGCATTTGGAGATTGTCGAGTTTGTCGAGGAAGCCAAAACCGCCAAAATACCAGGAAGGGAGCAGTTTGCCAAAGTCCTAAAGAAAATCGAACAGGGGCACGCAAACGGAATCGTTGCGTGGCACCCCGATCGTTTGGCTAGAAACTCAATGGATGGCGGTAAAATTATTTACCTTCTGGATACCGGCAAACTGCTTGATCTGAAATTTCCAACGTCTTGGTTTGAGAATACACCACAAGGAAAGTTTATGCTTTCAATCGCCTTTGGCCAATCGAAATATTATGTAGACAATCTTTCCGAGAACGTAAAGCGAGGATTGCGCCAGAAACTCCGCAACGGAGTTTGGCCGGCTAAAGCTCCTTATGGCTATGTGAACAATCCCAAAACCAGAGGAATTGATGTTGACCTCGAAAGATCAAAAGCCATCAAACGAGCTTTTGAAATGTTTGCGGAAGGAAGCCATACATTTACTGATATTGCCAAGTATCTCCATAAATTCGATCTGAAACGCAAAAACGGAAAACCTCTCCATGTCAACGAAATCCGGCAGATACTCTCAAACAAATTTTATATTGGAATTATGTTTTACAACGGTGAGTATCACGACGGAAATCATAAATGTTTTATCTCTAAAGAGTTATTCCAAAAAACACAAGGAGAAATGAACCGAAGAAGCAAACATTTTAAAAAGTCATACCGTTTTCCGTTTTTGGGACTCGTAAGGTGCAGCGAATGTGGCGCGGCAATCACCGCCGAGCAACACACGAAGTTCTACAAAACTACCAACCATAAAGTTACCTACGTTTACTATCGCTGCACCAAAAAACTTGGTCCTTGTTCTCAAATACCAATTACCAGTTTTGAGATGGAAGAACAAATAAGAAAGGTTGTTTCTGATGTGAGCTTGCCGCAAAGCTGGGCTGATAATTGGTTGAAATTTTTAGAACGGGACGAATTAATCGAGAAACAATCATCAGAAACAACTATCCAAAATCTCAAAACTGAAATGCAGGAAATAGATCGAAAGCAAAACACACTTTTGGACAGCTATCTCGATAGTGTCGTTGACCCCGAAACTTATAAAAGCAAGAAAAACGAAATGTTTGAATCAAAACTCAAATTACAAGAAGAAATCGCCAAAGTTGAGGAGACGGGTTCGAATTGGCTCGAACCTATGAGAGAATTTGTAAATTGCGCCTTACAGGCGCAAAAAATCGCGCGCGCAAAAAATAATTGCGAAGAATTAGCATTCTTCGCAAAACGTGTCGGCTCGAACTTCTTTTTATCTGATCGGCAGCTCGCGGCAGAATATAAAAAAGGCTTCTCGGCGCTCCGTGCGGGCGGCGGCGCAAGGAGCGCCTCCAACTCGACGGACTCTCTTTCTCTTTTGGTCGGGGTACCAGGAATCGAACCTGGACCGCACGGCCCCCAGCCGCGCATTCTACCACTAAACTATACCCCGGTAGAGAGTATTTTATACCCAAAATACCTTAGTTTGCACTAAAAATATTATTTTGGGGAATCATAATCTCTTGCGAGAGTTACAAACTCGAGTAAGAGGAGTATATCATAAGAAACCCTTGTTTTTACCAAATGCGTGTGATACAAGATAGTCAATGGCAAGAGGGAAAAGTGGATCTGCTGCAACCGAAACTTCAGGCAATAGCTCCGGTTCCCAGAAACTTCAGGCAATAAAATTGGCGATGGAGCAGATAGAAAAGCAATACGGCAAGGGGTCGATTATGAAACTTGGAGATAGACAGTCAGTAAAAGTAGACATTATTCCGACCGGGTCTATTGCTCTTGATTTAGCACTCGGAGTCGGAGGTCTCCCTCGCGGTAGAATAGTAGAAATTTATGGGCCTGAAGCTTCTGGGAAAACAACACTTGCTTTACACGTCGTCGCCGAGGCTCAAAAAAGGGGTGGCCAGGCTGCTTTTATTGATGCCGAGCACGCGTTGGACCCGGCCCGAGCCGAAACAATAGGGGTGAATCTGGATGACTTGCTCATGAGTCAACCTGATTCAGGGGAACAGGCCTTAGAAATCACCGAAACACTGATAAGATCCGGAGCAGTGGACGTAATTGTGGTCGACTCGGTAGCGGCTTTGGTCCCGAGAGCTGAATTGGAAGGAGAGATGGGGGACGCGGTTATGGGTATGCAGGCCAGGCTTATGAGTCAAGCTTTGCGCAAGCTTACAGGAGCTATCTCAAAGTCCAAAACTATTTTGATTTTTACCAATCAGCTTCGGCAAAAGATCGGTGTAATGTTTGGCAATCCCGAAACTACACCCGGAGGATTGGCTTTGAAATTTTACTCTTCAGTCAGGATCGACATTAGAAGAATCGATACGATTAAAGAAGGGGATAATGTGGTTGGAGTGCGAGCGAGGGTCAGGGTTGTAAAAAATAAAGTCGCCCCCCCGCTTCGGGTTGCTGAGTTTGACATAATGAATGATGAGGGTATTTCCAAAGCAGGTGGGTTATTGGATGTAGCTATAGAGCTTGGAATAATGTCCAAAAGCTCTTCATTTTATAACTATGCAGGCAAGACACTGGCCCAAGGCAGAGAGGGAGCGAAACAACATATTAAGGATAATCCCAAATTTGCCGAGGAATTGGAAAAGAAAATCCGTGAAACAGTTGCTTCGGGTAAAAAAATTCCGAAAGAGTTGGGAGATGAAGAAAAAGAGTAGTAAAAAACTCGAGGAATCCAAAAGCTAGACTTTCAAATAAGTCGTCAAATAACTATTAAAATCGTTCAAATGCACTTCCGGAGAAATCGGTTTGCGGCCCCCTTAATTGATCAGCAAATGTCTTCATAAAAATTTTTCGAATCCTTCTGTCTGGGATAATAACAATTGAATCAGAATCGATATGTGGGTAGTCATTTGGTGCATGAGAATTATTAGTATAATCGTGTTCGTATAAAGGATTCCAATCTATAGGAGCTCCTAATAACCTTTCGGCTAAATGAACTATTTTGTCATGATCGCCCAAATTAAGAACATTAACACCGGGCTGAGCGACGAAGGTTACATCTTGATCCGAATTTATACTTGGAGTGGTTCTTATTCTAACTCTACTGCCAGTTAATATTAGCCCAGCGAAATTATCATGGGCCGTTGATTTCAAATAAGCCGAAAGAACAAATCCTCCTGCCAAGAGCCTTAATCTCGCTGGTTTATCCTTCGGATTTCCAAGACCCAAGATGGTCATAGCTTTTTTTCTATCGTCACCAGGGTTGCTGGTAATGTTAATCGCAATTAATTGACTTACTCGTCCAGCAAGTTCGGTAAGTTGTATTTCTGTAGCATCTGCAACTTCTCGAGGTTTTATGATATTCTTATCAATCAAACTGTTTATTTTAACTGCTTCCTCATAAGCGCTACTGGTCGGATCTTCAATAGTAAGTTCAGTATATTCTTCAGGCATACTGTATTATTATATAGCCAATGTGTGTGATAACTTCAATACAACCTCAAAAAAATAAAAGAAATGTAAATGTCTACCTAGACGGAAGGTTCGGGTTCGGAATTGATCTTGTGAATTTTGTTAAGCTGGGTATCAAAATCGGACAGGAAGTTAGTGAAGAAAAAATTCTCGAGATAATCAAGAAGTCAGAACAGCAAAAAGCCTTAGATAAACTTCTGAGATTTGCAACATTGCGGCCGAGATCTCAAAAGGAGATTGAAAGTTGGCTTGGCAAATACAAGGTTCATCAAAGTATGCGGGATGAGTTTTTGGCCAAGCTTAGACATTTGGAACTTTTAGACGACAAAAAATTTACCCAATGGTGGGTTGAGCAGAGGCGAAATTTCAGGCACTTTGGGGACAAGCTGATTAAAATGGAGTTGATCTGGAAAGGGGTTGACAAATCTATAATTAACGACGTATTTGAGGGGAACAAAGATTCAAATGATCAAAAGAGTGATGCAATGTTAATTCTGAGTAGGAAATTACAACATCTGAGAAAAGTACCTCGTGAAAAGATGTATCGGAAACTTTTTGGATTTTTACAACGAAAAGGGTTTGATTATGAAGTCATTAAGCAGGCAATTGACGAATTACTTCTTAAAGAATAAAATAGGCGATAAGGAAGTAATATGCTGAAAAGTAAAGCGCAACAATTGCTTCAGCTAGTCGGTTAAATCTAGTTTCAACCGATACACTTCCTTTAATAGAAAGAAGTTTTTATGTCCAGTGACGATGTTAAATTAATATTAGAAGAAATTAAAAAAGATCGGAATAGACTCGAGAGGAAAGAAAAAGATCTTAAAGAGATAGAAGAGAAATTAACCTCAAAACTTGAGAAAGTGGCTTCACTGACTCGTGATGAAGCTAAAAAAGAGCTTTTGGACGTTATTCAAAAGAATTTAACGGTTGATATCGCCAAGAAAATCCGCCAAGGCGAGGAAAGGATAAAGCTTGAAGCCAGAGATAAGGCAAGAGAAATTTTAGCCGACGCAATGAAACATGGAGCGACAACCTATGTCGCCGAATATACTGTCTCGACAGTTTCTGTTGATTCCGAAGAAGCAAAAGGGAGGATAATCGGCCGTGAGGGAAGGAATATCAGGAGTTTTGAAAAGGAAACTGGTGTGGAAATTGAACTCGATGAAGGGAATGTAATCAGGCTTTCTTCTTTTGATTCTATTAGAAGGGAAATCGCAAGAAGATCGCTTGAGATTTTACTCAAGGATACGAGGATTCAGCCTTCAAGAATTGAAGAAGTGGTGCGACAGGTAAAATCCCAAATGGAAGATATTCTTCTTGAGGAGGGCAAAAAAATTGTTCAGGAATGTGGGGTATTTAATCTTCCGATCGAAGTTATAAAACTTATTGGCCGTTTTAAATTTAGAACTTCGTATGGGCAAAACCTGGGCCTTCATACAATTGAGGAGACAAAAATTGGGGTAGCCATTGCTGCAGAGATCGGTGCGAACACAGAGGTCGTTAGACTTGGTTGCCTCTTGCACGACATTGGTAAGGTGGTTACCGATGTCGAAGGTAACCATGTTGACGCCGGGGTTACGACCGTAAAGCGTTTCGGCTTTCCTAAAGAAGTTGTAGCAGCCGTTTCCGAGCACCATGAAGATAAGCCGTTTTCGTCGACAGAATCTGTGATTGTTTGGATAGCTGACGCGATTTCAGGTTCCCGGCCGGGTGCGCGCTACGAGCCGTATGAAAACTATGTCAAAAGAATGACCAAAATAGAAGAAATATCTGGAAGCTTTTCTGGTGTGGAGCAAGCGATTGCCTTTCAGGCAGGGCGCGATGTAAGAATTATTGTCAGGCCCGAGGAAGTGGAGGAAGACAAATTGACAGTTCTTGCAAATGACATAGCCAGAAGGTTGGAGAAAGAAGCCGAGTATGCCGGACAGGTCAAAGTTACTGTAATTAGGGAAACAAGGGCCCAGGCCACAACTGCGGCAAAATAAATCTTCAAACTTGACAAAGGAAATTCTTTAAATTATGCTTGTGGCTGTAAATATCTATGACAAAAAGAGAGTTAATCGAGTTAGTTGCCCGCAAATCGCACCTTACTAAAAGGGCGACGGAGGAATGTTTAGACGTTTTTCTATCTGAAATTGGGCGAGTTTTGGCAAAAGGAGAGAAGAGGGTTGTATTATCCGGCTTTGGAACTTTTCGGGTGATTCCCGTTAAGTCTAAAACGGTTAAAATTCCAAATACTGAAAAGTTTGTAACGATTAAGTCGCATAGATCTCCTAAATTCACTCCGGGTAAAAAATTCAAAAGAGCTATAGCCCGGTGATATACTTTGACTAATGGGTCCTTCGATCAGGGTTAATCGCTTAACCAAAGATTTTGACGTAACAATAAGAGAACCTGGCTTGTCCGGAACGATCAAGAGTTTGCTTAAGCCCAGAAAAAAAAACGTTCACGCCTTAAAACAGGTTTCGTTTAGTATTGACAAAGGTGAACTTGTTGGTTTTATTGGTCCTAATGGCGCCGGCAAAACGACTACGCTCAAAACTCTTTCGGGGTTGCTTTATCCGACCAGTGGCCATGTATGGGTGGAGGGATACGATCCTTGGGAGCGCAAGAGTGAGTTTTTAAAAGGAATTACACTTGTGATGGGGCAAAAAAACCAACTGTGGTGGGATTTACCTGCGGTTGAAACATTCGAACTTAACAGGGTAATTTATGAGGTTTCCAAAAAGGACTACGCTGAAAACTTAAACGAGTTGGTGAGTCTTCTTGATGCCAAGAAATTTCTTAATATTCCGGTCAGAAGACTTTCATTAGGGCAAAGAATGAGGTTGGAGCTGATTGCGGCTCTGATACATAAACCCAAAGTATTGTTTTTGGATGAACCTACGATTGGTTTGGATGTCGTAGCCAGTCAAAAAATGAGAGACTTTATAGCAAGTTACAATAAGAAATACCAGGCAACCATTGTTTTGACGTCGCACAATATGAGCGACATAGCTAATCTCGCAAAAAGAGTAATAGTAATTGCCGATGGAGTAATTATTTTTGATGGGGGGCTTGGTGAGCTTGTAGCACTTTATGCCAAAGATAAGATAATTAAGCTTGTCCTGTCTGACGATGGCGACTACAAAAAACTGGAGAAGATTGGGAAGGTAAAGGAGATTGCGATCCCAAAAGTAGAAATTGTAGTGCCCAGAAGCACGGCGGCGCTGGCGGCGTCTGAGATACTTCAAAATTTTGCAGTCGAGGATCTTACTATCGAAGAAGAGCCGATAGAGAGTGTGATTCGTAGAATTTTCAGCGGCGAGGTCAAAAAACCCGGTCTAAGAAAAAGGAAGAATGGATAAGTATATCGCGATTTTTAAAATTTCTTTCGCCCAGGAGTTTGTATACAAATTGAATTTCCTCATGTGGCGCCTGCGCAATGTCATGCAGGTTTTTTTGGTTTTTTTTCTTTGGGATGCAATCTTTTCGGACCCGCGCTCGTCGGTTTTTGGTTATAACCGTTCAACCATTTTGACCTATGTCTTTGGGTTAATTATAGTTAGATCCGTTGTTTTATCAGCAAGATCAGTTGACGTCGCCGGCGAAGTTAGCCGCGGTGACCTTTCCAATTATTTGATCAAGCCAATCAGCTATTTTAAATATTGGTTGACCAGAGATCTTTCAAGCAAAACGCTTAATTTGCTTTTCGCAGTTTTTGAGGCGTCGGTTTTGATGGTGATACTAAAACCGCCGTTTTATCTGCAGACTCACTTTGTGCAGTTACTGCTTTTTGCATTGGCAATTTTTATAGCAATTTTGCTGTTTTTTTTACTGATGTTTCTTTTTAGTTTGTTTCCTTTGTGGTATCCTGAACAAGCTTGGGGGGCGTCGTTTCTGCTTTTTATTTTTGTAGATTTTTTGGGTGGCGGTATTTTTCCTCTCGACGTGTTGCCAGCGAATATCCAGAGTGTTTTATATCTTACTCCCTTTCCATATTTAATGTTTTCGCCGTTACAGATTTATTTGGGGAAATTTGCCACGCCTTTGGCAGTGGAAAGGGTGCTTTTAGGGTCACTGTGGGTCGCCATACTGGTTTTTGTGGTAGGTAAGGTCTGGAAGCTGGGGCTAAAAGTTTATAGATCGGAGGGCAGATGATGCCTAAAAGAATAAAAAGATACTTGACGGTTTGGTGGATGATGAGCAAAAACTCATTTTTGGCGGTTTTTTATGTAAAGATTGCTCTATCAATATTTTTGACGGGAAAACTGCTGCGGTTTGGATTCTTTTTGGTATTTATGTTTTTTTTGCTAAAAGGGTCAGGTGGCCTGGCGGGATACACTCTTAATCAGTCGATATTTTTCTTCTTGACCTTTAATCTTGTTGATGTCGCGTCTCAGTTTTTATTTCGCGAAGTATATAGATTTAGACCACATTTGGTTTCCGGAGATTTTGACCTGACTTTGGTAAAACCGCTAAGCCCGTTATTTAGGAGTTTGTTGGGCGGTGCTGATGTAATCGATTTAATAACAATTCCGCCTTTAGTTCTGGCGGTAATTTATGTAGGCGGCCTTTTAGGCCCATCCGTGTTGAATGCTGTGTACTACTTACTGCTTTTGGTAAACGGCCTTGCTCTTGCCGCTGCATTCCACATCTTTGTACTCGGATTTGGGGTAATTACGCTGGAAGTGGATCACTTGGTTTTTATATATCGCGACTTGGTTAATTTGGGTAAATTGCCTGTAGACATCTATCGTGAGCCGATTAAGTCGGTCATAACATACCTTATCCCGGTTGGATTAATGGTAACTTTGCCCGCAAAGGCGCTGATGGGTTTGGTCAGCCCGGTGGGAATTATTACGACACTTGGGATAAGTGTGTTAGCTTTATTTGCCGCAAACAGGTTTTGGCAGTTTGCTTTGACAAAATACACAAGCGCGTCAAGTTGATGAAGAAAATAGTTTATACGAAACACGCCGAAGGGAAACTTGAGAGATTAAGGAGGGTTGGCTCTAAAGTTTCGAAAAATCTGGTTGCAGAGACTGTTTTCGAACCGGAGAATATTGATTTCGAAATTGACTATCCAAAAATTATTGCTTCTCGCCCATTAGATAAGCTGCACATCCTCAGAGTTGTTTTTAGATATGAAGATGATAAAATTATAATCGTAACTTTGTATCCAGCAAGGAAAGGCAGATACTATGAAAGCAAAAAAAACTAAAAGTGGATATCCAGAGTTTGTTTATGAAAAAGAAGATGATGTTCTGAATATTTGGTTATCTAAGAGGAAAATCGATTATGCGGAGCAATCAGGCGACGTCATTATACATTTTACCAAAAACAGCGAGCCGGTTTACATTGAAGTGCTTGACGCCTCTAAATTTCTTCGGGTACAATCCCGTGCTTTACCAAAAGACCTAAGGGAGACACTTTTTGTTGCCTGACATGGCAGAAGCTTTTTGTAATCTGCTTTGACCAAGTACACCAGCGCGTCAAGTTAATCATGCAAAAACTACTGGTAATTTGCGGTCCTACCTCAACAGGGAAAACGAAATTGGCCCTACACCTTGCCAAGAAGTATAACAGTGAACTTATTTCTGCCGACTCCAGGCAGGTTTATAAAGGAATGAATATCGGAACAGGCAAGGAATTGCCAGCAAATTCAAAATTTAAGATCCAAAGTTCAAAATTGCCAGGATATTATGAAATCAACGAGGTTAGGGTTTGGGGTTACGATCTTGTTCCCCCCACTCGCTCTTTTAGCGTCGCACAATATAAAAAAATAATTGACAAAGTGTTACTCACTATATTTAATCGCAAGAAATTACCCATACTTGTAGGCGGGACAGGCCTTTACATTAAAGCGATCATTGACGACATTTCTACGCTTGGCGTACCAAGAAATACTAACCTTCGAAAAAGTTTGCTAAATAAGACTTCAGACGAACTTTATGCTTTGCTGTCGCAATTTGACCCCATAAAGTCAGCTTCGTTAAATGTTTCGGACAAAAAGAATCCCAGAAGACTGGTTCGCGCAATAGAAGTGGCTAGTCGCATCAACAAGCTTAGTGAAATTAAACCTAAAAAGATTAATTACAATTTGTTATTAATCGGTCTGATATTGTTTAGGCAAGATCTGTACAGCAAGATTGCTAAGCGAGTAGATCGGCGAATTGACCAGGGAATGGAAACGGAAATTCAAAAACTAATTAGTTCGGGAGTAAGATGGGGCAATCAGTCAATGAGTGGTATGGGCTATAAACAATGGGAGGGATACTTCAGCAAGAAAGAGAGTTTAAAAAAAGTGATCGATAAGTGGAAGGTAGCCGAGCGGAGTTATTCCCGGAAGCAGATTGCTTGGTTTAAAAAGGATAAAAGAATAACCTGGTTTGACATTGCTAACAAAGGTTATCCTCAAAATGTGGAAAGCTTGGTAAGAAAATGGTATAAAGAAACAAGCTAAGTTATGCACCAAAAAATTGAAATTTCACATAAGACTATCATTTTTACGGTTCTTTTCTTGGTGTTCTTGTGGTTTCTCTATTTTATTCGCGACATTATTTTTTTGGTTTTCGTTGCAATACTTATTTCAACGATATTAAACCCAATAGTTAAAAAGATTCATAAGTTTAGAATACCCCGTGCATTTGCGGTGATAATTGTTTATCTATCGGGACTTGCCTTTTTGATTTTCGCCTTAGGTACTGTTCTGACTCCGCTTGTGGAGCAGACAAGAAATTTTACTAATAACTTCCCTCTTTACTTGGAGAGGTTGCAAATACCTGAAAGTGTGGTTAATCAAATTGCCAATGAGATTACTTCGCAGTTTGGAAGCATCTCTTCACAACTACTTAGGCTTGGTGTTTCAATTTTTTCAAATATATTGACAATTTTTGCAGTTTTGGTTATTGCTCTTTATCTGCTTATTACGCGGGAAAAAATTGACAAACAGCTCTATTCCATATTGGCCGCCGACAAGGCTAAAAAGATCGAAAGAGTGTTGAATCAGTTGGAGAAGGATCTGGGTGGCTGGACCAGAGGGGAATTATTGCTCATGTTTATGGTGGGGTTTACGACTTATTTGGGTTTGACTATTTTAGGTATCCCTTTTGCCGTTCCTCTGGGTGTGCTTGCCGGTTTGTTGGAAGTTGTACCAAATCTTGGCCCCGTGGTTGCAGCTATTCCTGCAACTATAGTGGGGTTTGCCATCTCCCCTATCAGTGGTTTTGCGGTTGTCGCACTTTCATTTTTAGTCCAGCAAGTGGAAAATTATGTTTTTGTTCCAAAAGTTATGGAAAAGTCTGCCGGCATTAATCCCGTCGTGACACTGCTTGCGCTTTTGATTGGTTTTCGACTTGCAGGGGTTTCTGGGGCAATTCTGGCTGTTCCTGTAGTTATAACTCTTAGGGTAATAATTAAAGAATATTACCCGCCCACTGCTTCTCTTAAAGATCGATAATATTGCGTAAATCTGCTATAATATGCCCACTCTGGAGGAAGGGCAATCGATCGCCAACAGCTACGCGGTTGTGGGCGGTAGGAAAGTCCAGGCAGCTCAAGGCAGGGTGGTCGTCGTAAGGCGGCACGCGAAAGCGCTAGAAAGTGCCACAGAGACAACGACTCATCTTGGACCTAACCGGTCTAAGAAAGAGGGTGAAAAGAGGAAAACCTCCCCGCTGCAACCTCCGAATGGGGCGTTTGCTTGCCTACGCAAGTAGAAGGTAGCCTTGCCGAGCCCCGAAGCTTGAGGGCATAGATTGATGATTGCCATAAACAGAACCTGGCTTACTATCCTCCGGAGCCAAAAAAACTCACCACATGGTGGGTTTTTTTGTGGATGAGAATCATATTTTTGCGCGACAGCCAAAAGACCCACTCCTTGAGGAAAGTTTATGTGTCTTAATACTTTGTTCTCGACTGCGAGAATATACTTGAAAATAAAATTAATAAAAGGGTTCACTTTGTTAAGTGATAAGTTTTTAAATAAGATAGCAGCTGGTAGTAAAGAAAAGTTCATGAATGAGAGCTTTGCAACTCTAAACCCTGCCCTTTCCAATTTTTCCCCGATCTCGCTTTTTGAGTATCTGTGGCGGGTGTGGACTTTTTGATCATGTTCGCTGAAAAGCCAGTTGTTGGCTGCAACTCTTAGAATCAAAAATCCCTTGGGTTGTATAACTCTGTAAAACTCCTTTATAGCTAGTTTGTCGTTGACACCTTTGTGGTATAAAACATCAATTGAAGTGACGATGTTGAATGAGCTGGCCTTAAAAGGCAGTTTATTAATGGACGCTTTTATAGCATTTATACCTCTTTGTTGACAAAATTTTATAGCCTCCGAACTTATATCGACACTTGTTACGCGGCCGTATTGTTTCAATTTTTTACTTAGGAGTCCAGTACCGCAACCAGCGTCTAAGATGGTGACCGGTGTCTTGTGACCGGGGATTAGCGATTTGACTACGGAAATTACTAAGTTGTGCAAAGCAACATAATAAAAATGAGTGCTTTCGTTCTCAAATAACTTTTCGTATTCCGATACTCTCACTTTTTCAATAGAAACAATTTTACCCACAGCATGATAAGTTCTTTGAAAGTTGAAACAATTCGATTGAATCTGAAAAATTGTGATTTCCCGTAACGCCTTTGATAGTGGTGGATTGAAACTTGGCGGAATTTGGCTCCTGCAAGCTGACACTTTTTGACCAATTCTACACAGACTGCCCCCGAATTTGAAGTCAATGTTATTTTGTCGATTATTTTTTTTCTAATGAGTCTGAAATCACAGTCAACGTCGTAGGTGGGAAGCCAAAAAAGCCAACGGGCGACAAAGCTGTAAAGATTGCCTACGAATATGCGGTATGTGGGATCTCTCCTAGTCATTTTTATTCCGTTTACAAAGTCGGTATCAGAAGTCATTAGATTTGCAAGGATGGGTAGTTCGTGTACATCGTATTGACCGTCACCGTCGGTATAGAAAATGAGGTCCTTTGTGGAATTTGTAAACCCACTTTTTAAAGTACCCCCATATCCCCGGTTAGTCTCGTGAAAAACGAGTTTTAGCTTTGGATAACTTTTCTTAAGTTTTTTTAGCACCTCTCTACTTTTGTCTTTGGAATCGTCATCGACAACAATTACTTCGAAGTTACGTGTGATCTTGGGGAGGACAAGAAAAGCGTCTCTGACCAAGGTACCAATATTTGTTTCGTCGTTGAAGCAGGGGAAAAAGACCGAAATGCTGACCATAAGATTCTATAATAGCTCTAGCAATTTATAATCGTAAGGGGCAGTTGTAATCGTTTGTATGACTGTATCAAATTTCTGCGGATTTTCTGTAATTATTAAATAGCCTTTGAATCTTGAAATGTCGTCATAACTTTTTATCCACCATTCGTTAATTTTGCCGCCGCTTTGGCTTGCGACAGTTACTTCATTCAGGCCTGAATAGTATAAAAAGGATGAAAAATCCGGGCTATCCAATACTATTTTAGTTTGAGGACTATAGTTCATTTTAATAAACTTTCCCAATTCAGCGCTGATGTATGATTTATCCGGATTTTCTTTATCTAAATTTTTGATCGAATTAAGTTGTAAGATGATCAGCAAAGATAAAATAAGAATATATTTTTTGTTAAGGCTGGAGGTAGAAAAGCCAGCGATCAGCGAAGCGAATGGATAAAGAGGTAACAAGAACCAGCCCAACTTGTCAGCCAGGAGATTTAGGGGCAAGGCGAGTGTGATAACTGACAAAGTTAGGAACAAAAGAGCTTTATTTTTAAAATTTTTTACAAAGTGAAAAATAATAGGAATAAACCAGAATCCAATATCTCTTATGAACACTTTGGTTAATGTGGTGTCCAACATCGGCTCTTTCCAGCTTAAATTTCCGGCAAACAGATCGGTAATGTATGATTTAACAAACTCTTCACCAAACTTTAATGATCCAAGAGCAAACCACCACAGGGATGCAATTAGTAATACGGAAATAAGCTTAATAATTTTTTTAACCTCTTTTTTACCGAGTAAAAATTCAAATAGCATAATCCAGGCTAAGGGGAAAAAACCGAATACTAAACCCTTTGTTAAAATGGCACCGGCCAAAAACACACCCGATACAACTGGTGACCTGTTTATATAAAAGTAAAACGAGAGTATAGAAAACAGTGTAAGTAGTGCGTCCAGATTTCCATGGCTGAACCTTTCCACGACCTGTCCAAGAGTAAGAAAGATAATTGCCGCAACTAAGCCTGTTTTATAATTGAATAGTTTTTTACCGATTAGATAAATCAGTGTTGGTATTAGAGTTGCCGCTGACACACTAACAAATCTTGCTTGCCATTCCCCTGGACCGAAGATTTTTAGAATAGGGTAAGTAAGCCAGAAATACATCGGAGGTTTGTCAAAGTAATATCGGCCGTTCCAAAATGGCATCAAAAGTCCGGTGTTATTTATGGCCATGTTTTCGCTAATTTCCCCGTACCAGGCCTCATCCCAATTTCTTAATGGAAATTCGTTTATTGAGCGGAAGAATGCAAATATGGAAAGTAAAGTTAAGGCAATTAAAGGCCATCTGTTGTTTCGAAGTTTCACGCAAATATCTTACTCAAGACGTGAGAATGTTACAATACTTTCATGAAACTTGTTGTTCAAAGAGTAAAAAGAGCGGAGGTTAAGGTGGGCAATAAAGTTGTTGGGAAAATTGGCAAGGGGTTGTTTATTTTAGTGGGAATTGGAAAAGCTGATACAGCGAAAGAAGCAAATGCTTTGGCGGCGAAATTAGAGAAGATGAGAGTGATGAGCGATCCCACTTCGCCGAGGCTTCGAGGGGCAAGTGGGAAAGATAAAATGAACTTTAGTGTACGAGACGTAGGAGCGGAAGTTTTGGTTGTTTCTCAATTTACGCTTTATGCAAATACCGCGGATGGAAATAGACCTTCGTTTATAGAAGCGGCTGATCCGAAAAAGGCAAAGGAAATCTACGAATACTTTATAGACGAACTCAAGAATTTGGGTTTAAAAGTTGAAACAGGAAGTTTTGGAGAATATATGAATATAAAAACAGAACTTGACGGACCTGTTACTATAGTACTCGAAAGTTAATGGCCGCTAAAGCAAAACAGATTTTGTCTAAAGTCTTTACCCTGATCGCTGTTATATCCCTTTTAACAGTGTTCGGTTCAGGGTCTTTTATGGCTGGTTTTAAGCTTGGAGCGCAAAGCGAGGCTTTAAAGCCACCTGACACAGGTACCCCTTCACCGACGGTTTTGCCTATGCCAGTTGCAACCTTGATTCCAACCTTGACCCCTAAAATACAAAATACTAGTCCCAATACGCAAACGTGGGGCGGGCCTGATTTATGGGAAGCTGTGAATAAAAGGCGGAAAGACTTCGGTGTTAATGAGCTTGCCAGCAAATCGGAGCTTTGCACAATTGCCTCAATTCGATTAAATGAACTGTTGGAATTGGGTAAACTTGATGGACATGAAGGGTTTTCTGACATGCCGGAGAGGCGGCCTGACCTGAAGTGGATTTATGATAAATATAATTTGTCGGAATTTTTGGTTTCCGGAGCGCAAAGCGCCAGTGAGGCAGTTTCTTTGTGGGAAAACACGTTGGGACACAAAAAACTGCTTAACGGTGGTGAGTATGTCTGGGGCTGTATTTATGCCCAAAATGGCTTCGGAGTCGCGATAACTGCTTATTAGATTAACTTGTTTTTCTTTAGAAAGCCCTCCAGTTTTTTCTTTGTGGGACACTGCCGCCCTACGGATACAAAAAGACGGTTAGTGTCTTTCCAATATTTTTTTGGCAGAATTTTTATCAGTTCACGCTCTGTTTGCTCTGGGGAACTTGTTTTCACCCAGCCGAGAAGGTTGGATATTCGATGGACATGGGTATCGACGGCTATTGCCGATACACCAAAAGCGCGGTTGATAACTAAGTTGGCAGTTTTTCTGCCGACGCCCGCAAGAGTCATTAGGCCTTCCCTTGTGTTTGGTATTTTTCCGTTAAATTTCTTTAAGATGATATTTGATAAGAGCTTTAGCTGTCTAGTTTTGGTTTTATAGAATCCGACCGGGTATATTAGTTTTGCAATTGATCTGATTTCTAATTTACCTAATTGCTCTAAGTTTGGTGCTTTTGCAAACAGGCGCTTAGACGCTTCCAAAGTTACCTCGTCGCGTGTTCGCGATGAAAGCATTGTTGAAATAAGTGTTGTGTAAGGGTTTTTGCCAAAAATTTCCAGAGGAACATGTTCGTAATGTCTTTTGAAGACGTTAAATGTTTTTGAGAAGTCATGCTTCACGGAAAGATTATACAACAAAAGGCCCGCGCCAGGCGGATACCTTTTGTTTTTTGTAATCTAAGATTTGAAGTTACCCTCCAATCTTAAACATGGTTGTGCCACAAACTTCGCACTTACCTTTCTTTGCTTTCTTCCCGTTCTTCATGGTGACATCCACCAAGTCCTTACCTTCTCTTTTAGCACGACATTTTACACAGTACATCGACATCAATTATCACCTCCCTCCACGTAGCCTAACTAAGTATAGCATTAGTTCTAAGCACAAAATAAGGCTAGCGAGCAGCAATGATTTAAGTAGCTCCCTTTTATGGCTCACGGCTAATCGAGGAATTGCCGATGTTTTGACGTTATTAGGCTTACTCGGGCTGGTAATAGCTTTGGATTTGGTAGTTTGCTTTTCCCCCTTGACAGCAGGCTTCCATCTGACCAGAAAGTCGTAATTAACTTCCTCTTTTTGTCTTCGTGTCCGTTTCGCCATCTTCATGATCTAATCTCTCGATATAAAATACATTCTTGACACTTATTTATCAAGATTGTGTATACTCCATAGCAAAGATAAGTGTCTGGACAAACAATAATATTAATAGCAATAGCGGTTTGGTTGCTGGCCCTGAGTGTGGTCTTTTATTGGATTTTGAGGCATTACCTAAGATTGGTGAAGGGGGCAAAAGAAGGTAATTTGAAGAAGATTCTGGATAATATAGTTGACTTGGAGACCAAAAACAGGAAAGATATATTAAGGCTTGAAAAAGAGCTTATTTCTTTTAGAGCGGCGAGCCAGGTTTTTGTACAAAAAGTGGGGCTTGTTAGATTTAACCCGTTAGGTGACTTTGGAGGCGAACACAGCTTTTCGCTGGCGATTTTAGACGGTAACGATAAGGGGTTTTTGGTGACAAGTATTCACGCAAGGGAGCGAACAAGGGTGTATGTTAAGCCTGTCAAAAATGGCAAAAGTAAGTATAAACTTTCCAAAGAGGAAGAAAAAGCTTTAAATGAGGCTCAAAAAAATGGTAATTATGAAGCTTAAAGAATTATTAGGATCGGGGAAGGCGACTTTGGTGTTGGGTCTGTTGGGGTTGTATTTGTTGTCGGCCGGGACCTCTTGGGCGGTTTTTAGTTTGCTTGGGGAAAGCCCTGCCGGCAATGTTTTTGTGGATGTGGGAGAGCTTGAGTCTACCCGGTCCCAAATTATGCAATTACCAAAAACGGAAAGTTGTCCGATAAATGGGAAATTGTATACAAAGCCAGAAAAAGCGATTTGGGAAACCCGACGGCCAATTGCGGCGATGATCGAAAATCACGCTGACTCGCGCCCCGTACAGGGATTGTCACGGGCCGATGTGGTTTATGAGGCAGTAGCCGAGGGAGGGATAACCAGGCTTTTGGGAGTTTTTTATTGTGGTGCGGCCGGCAGCGAGGTGGAAATCGCACCTGTTAGATCCGTTCGAGTATATTTTGTTGACTGGGCTTCAGAATACAGCGAATTCCCGATTTTTATGCATGTCGGAGGAGCCAATGACTTCGGAGGCTTTGGTGACACGGCAAAAGAAGCTCGCGCATTGGAACTATTAGCTTCAATGGGCTGGAGAGTTCCGGGTGGAAACGACTTTGATACAATCTATGATTCTGGCTTCCCGGTTTTTTACAGAAATCCGGATAGGCTGGGGCACCCAATTGCTACGGAGCACACAATGGTTGCAAATCTAGACAGAGCGTACGATGAAGCAGTTGACCGTGGATTCGCAAATAAAGACACCAGAGGTGATAGCTGGGATAAAGTCTTTATTCCTTGGAAGTTTTTTGAAGACAAACCGCTTTCCAGCCCGAAAGTGAGTGAAGTTTCATTTGAGTTTTGGTCGGATAGTCCGGATTACGACGTTAAATGGGTTTATGACAGTCAATCAAATAGCTATAAACGCTTTAATGGTGACAAATCGTATGTTGATCTGGAGTTTGATAATGTGCAGTTGACAAGTAAGAATGTCGTTGTGATGAGCGTAGTTGAACGCGGCCCCGTTGACAGGAATAAGCACATATTATATACAACAGTTGGTAAAGGAAGCGCTTTGATCTACCAAAATGGCGACGAAATAAAGGCCACGTGGGAAAAGAAAAGCAGGACCGACAGAACCAGGTTTTATGACTCGGCCGGGAAAGAAGTGAGCTTTGTAAATGGCGAGATTTGGATTGAAGTGGTTCCTAAAGGAAATAAAATAAACACAAAATAAGTGGTATAATCAGTTGTGACTGCCTCATGGGAAGAAAATGGCCGATCTTTCAGACATAATAACTTCAAAAGTTAGAATAAAAGTATTGAGGCTTTTTTTTGCAAACCCGACGGAGATGTACCATGTACGGGGAGTCGTGCGTGAGGTCGGTGAGGAAATAAACGCCGTACGGCGCGAGCTGGAAAGATTAGAGAAAGCGGGAATCCTCAAAAAAGAAGCCAGGGGAAATAGAATTTACTATTGGGTGCGCATCGACTATTCGATGTTTGGTGACCTTGTTTCGATGGTTGCAAAGTCCACTGGTCTTGGATTTCAGATTCTTTCCAATAAGTCTAAATTGGGTAAAATTGCCTTTGCAATGTTTTCTGGTAGGTTTGTAAGGTACAAGAAAAGAAAAAGAGACGAAGATGTGGATATTTTAATTGTAGGCGAGGTTACAATGCCTGAACTGGCCGCCGTTATCCGGGCTGAGGAGGCCAGGAGGAATGTGGAAATAAACTATACAGTTATGAGCAAGGAAGAATTTGAGTTTAGAAAAAAAAGAAGAGACCCTTTTGTTCAAAGTATATTGCTGGGTAGTCGTGTAATGTTAATTGGTGACGAAGAAGACCTTGTTTCGTAAAAACCGATTCCCCTTTTACCATGAAGAAGATATTGTTTATTATGTTTCTGACTGTTTTGGGGCTCGTGGTCGATTTGCCGATCCAGCCAGGGATTAATTTCAAACTTGGGAGCTTTGCTGTCCAGAGAAAGTTGGATTTGGTCTTAGGCTTGGACCTTGCAGGTGGGAGCCATTTAGTTTTTGAAGCTCAGGCCGGGAATTTGGACCCGGAGAAAAAAAAGTTGGCACTTGATGGGCTCAAAAATATTGTTGAGCGGAGAGTCAACTTATTTGGGGTCTCTGAGCCCAATGTTTTGCTTTCTTCTTTTGAAGGTAATGATCGGCTTATTGTAGAGTTGCCGGGTGTCAAAGACACCAAAGAAGCAATAAACATAATCGGTAAAACTGCAAAGCTCGAGTTTGCCACGTTTCAAGGTGAAGGTGAAGATTTTCAGATTGTACCTACCGACTTGTCGGGGGCAGATCTTACCGACGCCAGAGTTAGTTTTGACCAGACTTCCGGTCGGCCCGTAGTCTCAATTCAATTTAATAGCGAAGGCGCCGAGAAGTTTTCGAGAATAACCGAAGAAAATATTGGGCAACCATTAAGTATTTTACTGGATGGCGAGATAATTTCTTCCCCGATAGTTCAAGAAACGATAACCGGCGGGGCGGCACAAATATCGGGAGATTTTACGTTGGATGAAGCCCGAAACTTTGCCATCCAACTGTCAAGCGGGGCCCTCCCTGTTTCAATTAGTGTTGTGGAAGAGCGGACAATTGGGCCGACTTTAGGTGAGGAATCGGTTCAAAGAAGTGTTGAAGCCGGGCTTATTGGCCTTGCAATGGTATTGCTTTTTATGATAGCCAGCTATGGAAGGATGGGAATTGTGGCAAGTTTCGGGTTAATTATTTTTGGGATACTTTCACTCGCGCTTTATAAGCTGATACCCGTGGTAATCACGCTTCCCGGGATTGCAGGGTTTTTGCTTTCTGTCGGAATGGCTGTCGACTCCAACATCTTAATTTTTGAGAGGTTTAAAGAGGAGAAAATAAAAAGGAACACCAGAGACGCTTTGGAGGAATCTTTTGGGAGGGCGTGGGATTCCATAAGAGACGCCAATATCGCAACATTGATCACTGCTTTTATTTTGGCAAACCCCTTTGATTGGAGTTTTTTGCACACATCAGGGCCGGTTAGAGGATTTGCGATAACTTTGGCGCTTGGTATTGCAATAAGTTTATTTACCGGCGTTTTTGTCTCAAGAAATCTTTTAAGGTTGTTTATCCGGAGATGAGATATGAACTGGATGAAATATAAATATTTTTATTTTTTGGTTTCCGCTCTCTTTGTCGGTTTGGGAATATATTCGCTTGTCCGGTGGAATCTCAATTTCGGTATAGATTTTACCGGAGGGGCGCTTATTGAGTATAGATTTGCCAATGAAATATCAACTGAAACTGCTTTGGGTAAAATTGAAGAAACCGGCATCAAAATATCGACGGTCCAGGAGACGAGTGATAGAAGCTATTTATTTAAATCGGGGAACTTGCAGAGTGGGGACCGTGAAAAAATTAAAGACGCGTTGGTCAAGGAATTCGGTGACGGAATCGACGAGATTAAATACGAAAATGTCGGCCCTTCCATAGGCAGCGATTTGCTTAAAAAAACTGCTTATGCGATTGGCATTGCATCGGTAGGCATTTTACTCTGGGTAGCGTTTCAGTTTAAAAGTGTCAAATACGGTGTCTGTGCGGTTTTAGCTATGTTTCATGACAGTTTTATATTAATTGGCATGTTTTCACTGTTGGGGCATAGATTTGGTGCAGAAGTTGATTTTTTGTTTGTTACGGCGCTACTTACGACTCTGTCTTTTTCGGTCCATGACACAATAGTGGTTTATGACCGTATACGCGAATCGCAACGCAAAATTGGAGGAAGTATAACAGAAGTTTCAAATGTAGCATTGTCGGAAACAATGGTGCGTTCTTTGAATAACTCGTTTACTATAATATTTATGTTGGTTGCATTGATACTGCTTGGCGGAGTCACTATCCGCTGGTTTGCCGTCGCGCTTTTGATCGGCACAATCTCGGGTACCTACTCTTCCCCTTTCGTCGCAGTCCCTCTGCTTGTCGTCTGGGACCAAGTTGCTTCGAAGTTAAGAAGGCGATGACTTGAGTTTTTTAAGTAAAACTTCTCTTTTATTTTCCAATTTTTTCTCAACTACATCTTCAAAAAGTTTGTTCAAAATTTCACCGACTTTCGGCCCGGGTTTTAGATTTAATTCTTTCATCACGTCGTTGCCGTCAATTTTAAGATCTCGGATACTAAAGGGCTGTTTTTGAACTTCAATTAATCTTCTTTTAAATTCCTCAAGTCTCCACGAAGTTTCTCTTGCCCCCCCGCCCAGTCTGTCGGCAACGCGCAGGGCCAGTATGTCAGGAATGTTTTCTACACCTACATTTTTAATAAATCTCCGGAGTGCTGCGTCTGTTTGATGCTCGTTAACCGAAAACATATGCCAGCGGACAAGTCGAAGCAACTTTTCTTTATCGATATTTGCAAGCCGGAGTTTGTCGGCGATTTTTGAAGCAATTTTTGTGCTTACCATTTCATGGTTATAAAAGGTGATTGTCCCGTCTGGAAGCTTTTTGTGGGTTTTGGCTTTACCAATGTCGTGAAGCAAGGTTGCAAAACGAGTGATCGGATCGGCCGATTGGCAGTTTTTTAAAGCCATTACAAGGTGGGTTCCCACGTCATAGAGATGATGTCTGCCGGGGGACTTTTGCTCCACGCCAAAATTTTCTTCAAATTCGGGCAACACTTCATGCATAAGGGAGGAGTTCTTTAAAATCATAACACCTTCATAGGAGTAACTTGCAGAAAGTGTTTTCAAAAGTTCATCACGGATTCGCTCAGCGGCAATTTGATTAATTAAACCGGAGTGAAGCTTCATTGCTTCGAAAGTATTTTCTTCAATGGTAAACCCAAGTTGTGCAGCAAATCTCACTGCGCGCATCATACGAAGAGCGTCTTCGCTAAACCTTTCAGTGGGGTCTCCGACCGCGCGGATGACCCTGTTTTTTATATCGTTTTGGCCACCGAAAAGGTCGATGATTTCATAGTTATCGTTTAACTTTAATGCCAGAGCATTGATTGTAAAATCCCGCCTTTGAAGATCTTCCTCTAAAGTTTTTCCCCAAAATACTTTATCGGGCCGCCGGTGATCACTGTATCCATGCTCTGTTCTGTATGTTGTTATCTCGTGAGGTTTAAAGTTTTCGCTTTTGATGCCGACTGTCCCGTATTTGTTGTCGTAAAAGGAGTCTTTAAATAGTTTTTGAATGTCCTCGGGCTTGGCGTTAGTTGTAAAATCCCAATCGTTTGATAGTTTTCCCATAAGCAGGTCTCTTACAGCGCCGCCAACGATATAAACTTCAAATCCTTTACTTTCGATTTTTTTGCAAATTTCGACTACTTCTTCTGGTAACTTTGTTTCCATTAAGTTAAATTATACGATATGAAGGCTATTAAGTGGAAGGTTTTGGGAAAACTCCAAAACTCCAAAACTCCAAGCAACAAAAAAGAGGAGATTGTAAATATTCTTTTGGAAAATCGAGGTATTAAGAAGAGACAAGAGCGAGAGGAATTTTTAAACCCAATACACCCCCGTGATTTGACTTTAGAAGAATTAAAAGTAGATAAGACTCAGGTTGAAAAAACAATCCGGAGAATTAAGGCGGCAATTGTAAATAAAGAAAAAATCATTGTTTACGGCGACTACGACGCGGATGGAGTTTCGGGAACAGCTATTCTCTGGGAAGCGTTATGGGGATTAAAAGCAGATGTATTACCTTACATTCCGGAAAGGTTTTCGGAGGGCTATGGCCTTAATGCAGAGAGTGTAAAAAATTTGAAATCAAAATATAAAAATTTAAAGTTAATTATTACGGTCGATAACGGAATAGTTGCAAGAGACGCTGTTAAAAAAGCAAAGGACATCGGAATCAATGTAATCATTACAGATCATCACGAAAAAGGCGAGAAATATCCCGAAGACGCATTTGCGGTGATTCATACAAAGGAAATTGGCGGTGCGGGAATAGCCTGGATTTTATCGCGGGAGATAAATAAAGATTTCGCTCTAGGCCAACTTGACCTGGCGGCTATGGGGACGATAGCAGACCAACTACCGTTAATTGGGCCAAATAGAAGTTTCGCTAAATACGGTATCCTCGCTTTGCGAGAAACAAAAAGACCGGGATTAAGAGAAATTTATAATCTTGCTTCAATTGATCCTAAATCCATTGATACATATCATGTTAATTTTATGATTGCTCCGCGAATTAACGCTATGGGCAGACTTGCACATGCCATTGAATCACTCAGACTTCTGTGTACAAAAAGCCCCACAAAGGCTCTTGAACTATCTACCTTGCTCGAGAAAACCAACAGAGACAGACAAAACTTAGTTGAGGAGACGGTCGTGCACGCGAAAGAGAAAGCCTTAAAAACCAATGAGAAAATAATAATTTTACATAGTGATAATTACCACGAAGGAATTATTGGTCTGGCTGCAAGCCGTCTTGTTGAAGAGTTTTATCGTCCGTCTATAGTTTTATCTATTAAAGGCGATATTGCAAAAGCCTCGGCCAGATCTGTTAGTGGTTTTAACATAATTAAAGCAATTAGGTTGGTGAATGAATATTTGATCGATGGCGGCGGCCACGAAATGGCCGCCGGATTTTCAATAGAGACCAAAAATATTGAAATTTTTGCAAAACAACTGATTCGTAAATCAAGAACTCTGTTGACGGAAAGTCTGCTGCAAAAAAGGCTCAAAATAGATGTGGAACTGGAACTGTCTGATGTAAGTTTTGATTTAATTGATAAAATCAAACAACTTGAGCCGTTCGGAATCGGCAACCCTGCCCCTGTTTTCATGACGAGTAATGTACAGGTAACCGATGCGAGACTCGTCGGCCGTGAAGGTAAACATTTGAAAATAAAAGTTGTCAAAGGCAATATTGCTCTTGACGCGATTGCTTTTGGCAGGGGGGATATGTATTCGCAACTTGGTAAAGGCTCGGAGATCGATATTGCTTACAGCATCGAAGAGAATGAGTGGAATGGGACAAAGTCAATTCAACTAAAGGTCAGGGATATCAGATTTTTGAAAAGAGATAAGTAATTTTCTGGGTTTAGGATTTCCTGTGTATGTCAAAAGTGTGAAATAATATCTTGTCTTTTTGTATCGAGCTATTTCTCGTGGGCCTAATCGATCTTTTCTCATGTATCGCAAAATTTTATCTTGGTATTGCTTACCTCGATAGTTTGACTGTTTTTCACTAATGCGAACTAGATTATATCAAAGATAAAGTATAGCCCCTATAGTATTGCGCTAGGGGATTTAGATGGAAACTTTGTGCATTTTAAGGGGTACCTGTTCTTACCAATTGTCTTGCGAATAATTCTGTACCAAAACCAGATACGACCGTTGTTTCCTTCAGGTTAGAGGAAAGCCTTGCAACCCAATCTACTACGCCACCGTCAATAAAATCAACATCACCAACAAAGATTGTAAAAACTTGTCCACTGTAATGTCCCCTTCCATACAATCTATCTAGTTGAAATGTATAAGTGACGTTTGGCTTGGGTGGTAAGCTTGTTAATACTCTTTCTATGGTTAAAAGTTCACCACCTATGTTTAACCCACCTGCTTGCTTTTGTGTTTCTGGCAAATTTATTATTTTCTGAGGTAATCTGCCTTGTAGGTTGTCAGCAAATGATTCCGTCAAAAACTTGCCCTGTGTTTCCAGTTCGGCCGAACTTAAACTTGAAGAACTTTCTGGTAGTATTTTATTTGCTATTCCAACATTACCAACACAAACCTCTAAATTTGATCCTGGTGAAATTTCACCAATAGCATTCAAGTAATAATCTATAAGATTTCTTAGAATTGAGATTTCTGGCGATCTATTATTGGTGTGTCTTAAAATCGAATCTGCTGTACCGAACATTTCAAAAGAAGTGAGATAATTTTTATCAGTATAACGTTGCAACCTCACACATTTATGAACTGCTCCAAGTTTAATTCCATTCTTGTTACCTTGTGATCTTCTTCTGTACACTTCCGTAGCTAATTGAGTGGTAGGGTCTGCAACTACATCTGCAGTTCTACCCGTAACATGCGCCACTTTTAATGGTGATGTTCTTGCCAAAATCGAGTCCAACCCGAAAGGACTAAGAGCAGATAGATAAATCATTTCTCTGCCCCCCCGTTTCTCAAAGAGGATATTACCAATATTATGTAACACAAGTGCAGCTTCTCCGCTCAATGGTTGTCCGAAATCCCCATGGATTAGCCTTCTAATCGCCTGCAAATCAATCTCTGCTTTACTAATTTTTCTGTGAAGTGCAGCTCTATAATCGGTATCGATTTTATCATTATTTAGATCTACACCTGCGACTCTATTTTCAATAGTCATAAATTAATTTAACTTCTTGGCTACTAAAATACACTGTTCTGAATCTATGTTTAAAGGTTCACCTTTGTAGCTTCCAAATGCCCTCAGAAAATGTAAACCTACACTTTCACACATCCTAATCAACTCTGAAAGTGTGTAGAATCTTATAACCATGTCAGTTCTCCGGACTTCACCATTAGGTTTTATTTTTGTGCGAGTTTCATGGTTGCGTGAAGTTAAAAAGTCGAATTTACGTTCAATTAGTACTTTTGTTCCGTCAGAATAGCTAACCCAATCTCGGGCTTGGTATATTCTCATAATCCTTTCCCTATTAAAAAAATCCAACAAAAACCCCCCTCCATTTTTAAGTGACGTAGCTGCATTTTGAAGCACTCTTAAGTCGTCCTTCTCATCTTTAAAATAACCAAAAGATGTAAACATGCTTATTACCACATCAAACCTGTTTTTGAAAGATACTCTACGCATATCAATTTTTATTAACTTAACCTTAAGTTTTAACTTTATGGCATCGGATTTAGCCTTATTCAAATACCTCTTATTAATATCAATGCCTGTCAAAATATAACCTCTTTTAGCCAGCTCTAGCGTATGTCGACCACTACCACAGGCTAAGTCAAGAATTTTATCGCCTCTTTTAAGGGTTAAGGCTTTTTCTAAAAAGTCAGCTTCTTTTTTTGTTCTATCTAAAGATATATATTCTGAAAATTCTTTAAAATAATCTTCGTTAAAGAATGGGTTAGTTTCTTCGTACCAATTATCATCATCTTTTCCCCGAAAATTATTATTACTATCTCTTCCTAATAATTTAGTCATTATTCAAATTACTGATCTGGAAATTTGTATTTTTCTTGTCTTAGTATCAATTAAACAGCTTGTTCCAATCGGAATAGTTGCTATCGGGTCAGTATGGCCAAAACTGACATCATATAGAACTGGTATATTTAGGCCTTTTAATATATCTTCTAAAACATCTTCTAATCTATCTGCTTTATTAAACCCAGAATTAGTTGCAAATTTGCCAAATACAATGCCCTTTATTTTACTAAATACACCTTGCTGTCTTAACCCTGTTAGATAATGATGTAACTGAGCAGTGTTTGTTTCCTCGCTTCCCTCCAAAAATAAAATGCGCCCTATAAAAGATGGACAATATGGAGTATCAATAACCGAACCTAAAGTCTCTATATTCGCCGCTACAATTTTACCGCGTGCAGAACCCACTCTAAATACTCTTACACCATCGTTCTTTTTTATCTTTCTGTGTTCGTCGTCTTTCCTTAGATAAAAGGCATCATCCGCATAATATTTTGGTGTTCCGATAACAGTTTTTTTCTTAGGCTTAACGCAAGTATCGGAAAAAGAACTCCATGTATATTCAAAGAAATCGGGTTTAGCAAAAGATATTACAGAAGGCCCCATAAAAGTTATCAGACCTGTTTTTTTATAAATCCCCAGTAGGAGAGAAGTTGTATCGGAAAATCCTATAAAAATTTTAGGATTTCTTTTTATTAAATCATAATTTATATATTCCAACAATTGATTAGAGTTATATCCTCCCCAAAATGTCATTATGCAACTTATTTCTTTGTTCTCAAAAAATTCGTGAATTGCGCGAACTCTATCTTCAATGGTTCCTGCTGAGTGCCCGTAAATTTTCCTACATTGAGGATGTTCTACAACCTTCAAGCCATGGTTTTTCAATATTCTATAACCCTTTTGTATTACCTCTTCTTTACATTCTGTTATTGGTATGGAAAGTGCAATAACACCAATCGTTTCACCATTATTTATTCGAGGAGGTTTTATTATCTTCATAAGTAATTAAAATAAGATAATTTCTCGAAAATTCCTTTTTCTTAATATAAACACTCCGTATGACAAATATTTCATATTTTCACTGAATAACGTCATGATATTGAACATTCTGTTTATTGCGGCTTCTTCAATATTAGCCTGCCATCTCTTTTGACGAACAAGCTCGGTACAGTAATTCAGTATTTTCTCCTGGGTAACAGGCTCTGTCTTATTTTTATAACAATAATACATTTCAAGGTCCGCTTTGCTATAGTGATCTATCCAGTACTTTATTGGCCAGGGTAGTATTTTTGTTCCCATTAAGTGATTGATTTTATCAATCAACTTCTTGGGAGGTTTAGAATGGTAATAAAAATTGATATCGCCAACAAAACCCCAATCTTTGGTGGTTCTTCTGTATTCGCTTAATGCCCGTGGTATATCAGTGATGAAGGCTGTAGAGCCACCACTCATTACCAAATCAAATTCCCCATTTTCAAATGGTAAACTCTTTCCGTCTGCTTTAATAAAATTTACATTTCTCTTTAGATCAGAGTGATATTCATCGAGCATCCTGTTGGCTGTTTTTATCATTTTCCCGCTTATATCTATCCCCGTTACTTTGCAATGAGTTAAGTGGGCAATCTCAAAAGAACAAAACCCAGTATTACAACCAACATCCAGAACTCTTGAGTTCCTATCTAAAAAGGTATTTTGTACGAGTTTTTTTATAGAATCTTTTCCTCCGGGGGGACGGTTGATCTCATCGAGCGTAGCTATAAGTTTAACGTAACTAAGTCTTTCTATTAATTCTGGTGTAATCTTATCCATTTACCAATTATTCATTGTAGTTTTCTTGTTATTTCCTTACGTGTCACACTCGATGGACCAAATAAGGTTGAGATTTTGTTAAATAATTCTCGTGCTTTATTACTATTGTCTTTTGAGTAGTTACATATAAACACGTTCAAGCTAACGTATCTATATTCAGGCCAAATATGGAAAGCAATATGAGACTCCGCCAAGGCAACTACTCCAGTTATTCCTCCATTTCCAAACTGATGATAGTACGAACCCAATTCTAAAAAACCTACTGACTTAATTAACAAAGAGATTAAAGTCTGTATTTTCCTTTTAGATAAGTTGTTGATTTTTTTTTCATCGTTTCCCCACAAATCACCTACAATTTCTAGACCAACAATTTCAATTTTTTTACTCATCATATCTGTTAAAAAGTAAATTTCTGACCATTAAATCTTGGTAAAGTTTGCATGTCTCGAATGTCGTTATGTTTTAGTAACCATAGAAAAAATCTCTCTACCCCTAGCCCGAAACCAGAAGTTTGAACAGGCACCTCATCCTTAATTGTTATATACCATTTATAAGGAGTTTCATCTATTTGATGTAAAGTAAGGGCTTCCCGCACTTCTTGTCCAGAAAGGTGGCGTTCTCCTGATCCAATAGTCTCACCAATACCCATCAGGAGGTCTGCATTAAGAGCTATCTTTTTATTTGCTCCAGGCGCAAATTTTTGATAGAAGGGAACAGCCATATGATCAAAATTGGTAAGCCAGACATATCCACCAAAATATTTCATCAATTCCGCTTCCCCTTTGCTATTAATATTTCGGTAAAGCGCATAACTCTCTACAAAATCGGGGTTGTTATCTAGAATTCTGACTGCCTCTTCAAAGGTGCATTTTGGTATGTTATATCCGTGCTGTGAGATATACTTAATATGTTCAGTAGTACCAGCAACAGATAATATCTCTTTTTCTAAAGTTTTAAGAAAGTGATTAGAAAGATAAACGATATATTGCTCACAAAGTTTAATTACATTATCTAGTGTACCAATAATTTCTGCCTCGGAGTGGTAAAACTGGCCAAGATGACGCTCATCGGCTGACTCGCCTCTAAATGATGGCGCGACATAATAAACGCCTTCTTTGTTTATTCGACAAGAGTATTCTAGAAAAAATTGCATGGAATCAGCCAAATAAGTATCAATTCCAGCAATTTGTACGTGCACTGGCACAGAGTCGCTACCCAAACCCATGGGACTGGAAATTGATCCAGTTGTAATTGGAAGTTGTACAGATTTAATACCTCTCTGGCGGTAAAAGCTGACAGTTGCAAAGTTGAATTCGTCCTGTAATAAAGCCAATACTCTATACCATTCGTTTCTTAATGGAATTTTGTAATGAGTGGACAAATCTTTCCAAGATTTTGGTGGTTTTATTTTATTGTTCATATTAATAAAAATTAACTTGACCAAACAGTTATAAAGTCAATTTGTGTATTATAGATATGAAAATTGTAATTAACAAACATTTTCTTCACCCGTTATTCATTTTGTGTTGTGCTGTCGATGAAATGTTTGATCTTTCGACTTGCCCTGTGTGAAAACATAATTTGAAAACCCGTGTCTTTGGGTCTGTATTTGCAATGCTTTTACAAGATGCAGAGCTGTTGTTTCTTGTGGGTATAAATGATCTTTCTTCATAACATTACATTAAAAAACCTCCTTTCAGGAGGCTTGATTCAAAGAAAGTTTATTACATCAAACCTCCGCCTTGGTCCGATTGACAAGGCGAGAGAGATGAATGTAAAAGACAAGATATTTACGCATACGAGGGTATTATAATCTCTCCCCATAATTTTGTAAAGAAATTTTGTAAAGTGGGAAGCTCCTATAGTATTGCACTAGAGGATTTGGGTGGTATAATTTGCCAATGTCGATAGCTGAGAATAGAAGCTTTTTTGCCTCTCCTGAGATTGATCCCCAATCCAGACTGGGGATTCTTAATATGAATGATGACGACTTAACTGGTCAAGTTCTTCAGGCGTATAAGGTAGCTGAATCGGCTCATAGAGGGCAGAGGAGGTTCTCGGATGAGCCTTATATAAATCACTGTTTGGCGACTTTGAGAATTTTGGAAGCTATGGGCATTGAGGATTCAGAGATGCTTATGGCAGCCTTGTTGCATGATGTGGTTGAAGATGATACCGGAATCAATTTGGCAGCGCTAGAGCAGGAATTCGGCAATAGCGTTGCCCAACTGGTTGACGGGGTAACTAAACTACACACCGGAGATCAAGAAACAGCAGAAGCTTTAAGAGTTGTATCTTTATCTTACCTTGAGCCCAAGGTTGCAATTCTGAAGCTTGCTGATCGATTGCATAACATGATGACTTTGGGGAGCGTACCGGACAATGAAAAGAGGATTTAGAAAGGCTAGGGAAACTTTGGAAGTCTACGCCCCTCTGGCCGAGTCACTGGGGATGTATGAAGTAAAAACTTTACTTGAAGATCTTGCTTTTGCACATATTGCCCCAGATCAGTTCGTACCGGTAAAAAGAAAGGTGGATCAGGATCCCAGATTAGATGATAAGTTTTTAGCATATTGGATATCTAGGATTCAGGCGATACTTGACGAGAAGGGAATTAAAGGCTAGATTGAAGTCGCTCGGAATGGCTATTTTACTATAGAGACTAAGCGAAAAAACTTGGGCAGTGCTGATACAAGGGGAATTGACGATCTAGTAAGTATAAGGGTGATCCTTCCAACACTCGATGATTGTTACCTGGCGAATGGTTTGTTGCATATAAATCTTGGCGAAATTGTGGATTATAGTAGATTTGATGAATTCGTGGGAGCCAATGCCAGAGTCAATGGCTACTCTGCACTCCAGACAACCCTTGAGACAAATCAGGGATCTTTAGAGGTTGCCTTGGTGACGCCGCAAATGGAAGAATTTAACCGCTGGGGAGTTGTCAGTTTACTCAGGCGTGGAGAGAGAGATCTTGAACATTTTACGCTGAAATCGGCTTTCGGGTCGGATGGAAAGGTTTTGTTTTTACCTAAACTGGCGACTGGAGTTGACTTGGTTTGTGCCATGGGGTCTAGGCTTTTGGCTAATGCCAATGCGATAAAAATAGACAATAGAGAGTTTCCGTTGACGGTAGTTGTTCCCAATGCGGCCAGATTTGAGGTAATTCTTGGTAATGAAGCAAGAATTGCCCCACTCCCGGAGCTTCTGGATTATTGTCTCCCCGCGACAAAGAGAATAATACTGGGACAGCTGGAAGTTGCGGAAAGATACGAACTGGCTAGTAAAGGCAAAAAAATATTGGAAGGAGTTCTTTCTCCTCGGGGAATTTTGGATCTCGGGGATGTCGAAGGAGTGGTCAGGGATTTGATCTATTCACACGGTAGCCTGGAAGGCTTATATCTCAAAGTCGGATCTGGAGTAGTAAGCAGAGAAGAGGTTGCTCACTGGCTGGATGCTCACGGAATAACTAAAGATCGGTTGAAGTTAACAACAGTTCGTGTTGCAGGACTTGATCAGCCGGGTATCTTAGATGACCTGATACATCTGATTCGCAGGCAAGGCGATGGTGTTAATATTAAAGGAATAGACCTACAAGGGGGAGACGATAACAGGTTTACATTGCGCTTAGTTGTTGAGCAGCTGGAATCTTCGTCGGAAGAAGCTATTCGGGTGGAAATAGGAAAAGATAGCCGTTTTGATGAATGGGTTGTGGTTTGAGTTTCGAAATTCGACTTCTATTTTTTGCGTTTTGGGGTGTGGCGTAGTATCATGGCGGTCATGAAAGAGAATTTTTTGGGTCGACTATTTGGCCATCCTAGAGCTGGAAGTACACCGGCGAAGATTGCTGAAGAGGTTGCGGTTCCTGAAAGTGCGCTCCCCTATGGTTTATGGGATGGAAAACCAAGTCTTACGGAACATGGCCGCTTGGTGGATGTAACGCTTTTTTCAGCAGCGCCTTCTCTGAATGCTAACTCCGGAGGTTCAGGAGGTGATTGATTTTGTCAAGAATGAGAGGTATCATATTTCCAAACCATTTGAGCTTGACTAACATCGAGCAAGGTGAAGGAAGAAAGCCTTTTGGCAAATAGACCCTTCCGGAGGCGCCCGTAAAAGCGCATAAATGAAGTAAAATTAAGGGTGGCACCGTCCTGAGCGGAATCGAAGGACCCCTGAAGATTTCTAATATTTAGAAGTTTTCAGGGGTTTTTCTGTTAAAATGAAATTATGGAAAGAACATTAGCCAAAGAAACAATTAGTAAAGTCGGTCAAAAGATCTTGCTCAAAGGCTGGGTAGCGACTATCCGCGATCACGGGAAGATTACTTTTTTGGATTTGAGGGATAGAAGCGGTAAAGTCCAATGTGTAGGTCAGGGTTTGTCAAAAATAACTACCGAAAGCGTGGTTGAAATTGAAGGCATAGTCGCAAAGCGTCCCGAAAAATTGGTTAACAAAAACTTGGAAACCGGAACAGTTGAAGTCCAGATCGAAAAGCTTGACGTCTTATCGGTAGCGCAAGATTTGCCAATAGACATGGGTAAAGAAGATTTGGATGTTTCTTTGCCGACTCTGCTTGACTTCCGCCCTTTGACTCTGCGAAATAAAAAAGTTAACTCCATCTTTAAAGTTCAGGAGGTTGTTATTGATTCTTTCAGAGAAGCCTTAAAGAAAAAAGATTTTTTTGAATTCCAGGCTCCAGTTTTTATTCCTGAGATTGCAGAGGGAGGAGCAGAAGTATTCAAAGTTCCTTATTTTAGCCACGAAGTCTACTTGTCTCAAAGCCCCCAGCTTTATAAGCAAATTTTAGTAGGCGCATATGAAAGAGTTTTTTCGGTGAATAAGACTTTGCGGGCAGAGCCGTCGGTGACTACCCGTCATTTAACGGAGGTTACTACACTTGATGCAGAGTTTGGCTTCATAGATAACTGGACCCAAGTGAAAGATATGGCCGAATACACAATAAAATATATGTTGAAAGCAGTTGAGGACAAATGCGGTGATATATTGGAAAGTTTTGGGGTTACTATACCAAAGTTTACGGACAGTATTCCGACAATAAAACTTCGTGAAGCACAGGAAATTATTTATAGACGAACCAAAAGGGATAATAGAAATGAACCGGATTTGCAACCAGAAGATGAGAGAGAGATCTGTAAGTGGTCACTAGAGGAAAAGGGGAGCGACTTAGTCTTTGTTTCGCATTATCCAACCAAAAAAAGGCCGTTTTATACATATCAAGAGCCAGAAGACCCTGAATTTACCCAAAGTATGGATTTGCTTGGCAGGGGTACGGAATGGATGACCGGTGGAAGAAGAATTAATGATTATGAGTTTTTGATTAAGATGGCAAAGGAGAGAAAAGTTGACCCTGAAAAACTTGATCTTTATTTGCAGGCCTTTAAGTTCGGAATGCCGCCAGAGGGCGGGTTTTCATTCGGATCAGAAAGGGTGACGATGCACATTCTTGGACTTGCTAACATCCGAGAAGCCTCACTTTTCCCGAGAGATATGGAAAGAGTAGATATTAGGCTATCAACGATACGAAAAGAAAGCCGAGTTTTGAAGGACGAAAGAAAAGATATATTTGAGATAATTGTCGATTCATTGGACTCGAAGGACATCCCCTTTGAAAAATATGAACACGAGCCGGTTTATACAAGTGAACAGGCTGCTAAAATTCGGGGAACTGATATTCATCAGGGAGCAAAAGCGCTGGTCTTACAGGCGGACAAAGATTTTATTTTATATGTTTTACCCGCTGACTTGCAGGCCAATTTGGAAGGACTCCAAAATAAACTAAAGGTGAAAAAGTTAAGAATGGCATCCAAAGATTCTGTTAAAGCAAAAACAGGCCTTGAGGTTGGAGCAGTTCCGCCATTAGGATCATTCGTTGGACTTAAAACCTATGTCGACCCAAGGCTTTCTGAAAATAAAGAGATTGTTTTCAATGCTGGTCGTCACGACCGATCTATAAAAATGAGATATTCTGACTTCGTTAGACTCGAAAAACCTAAAATTATTCAGTTGTAATCATGATGGGTGGTTTTTTTGAGTGTTGCCTATTTGTTGCGCAGGGAGCTTTTGAAAAAATAACTTCTTGTCAATTTGGTTCTTCGACTTTACACTTGAAAATACATTAATTAAATGAAATTGGTTTATTTATCCGCGTCGGCTTTTGTGATAGTAAGTCTTTTTGCGATAAACTTAGTGGCAGATCGGTATGCTAAGTTAGTGTACAGCGAGGCTAAATCTGTTCTCGCCTACACGATTTCTTCAAAGTTTGTTCCGCTACTAAATAATCGAGCTTCGGCCCCGATTGTCTCGGCCCCGGGGGCAATGGCCGTGGACCTTGAGACAGGGATTCCTCTCTTTCAAAAAGACGCTCGTAAAAAGCTTCTTCCGGCATCGACGACCAAAATAGTGACTGCTTTGGTGGCCTTGGAAAGTTATCCATTGGATAAAGTTTTGGAAGTAAAAAAGGCCGGAGTTGAAGGCCAAAAAATGAGACTTGTCTTGGGGGAACAGATGTCTGTCAGGAATTTACTTTATGGGCTTCTGGTTTTTAGCGCAAACGACGCGGCTGAAACCTTGGCGGACAATTTTCCAAAAGGACGAGACGAGTTTGTACGACACATGAACAGTCTGGCCAGAAGACTCAATTTAGCAGACACGTATTTTGAAAACCCCACCGGCATAGATGGAAACAATCAGGTTACAAGTGCCAGAGACATGATTCGCCTTGCTTCATATGCCATGAGAGATAAGGACTTTAGGGAAATTGTATCTACGAAAGAAATTACTGTGGAAAATTTTGAAGGAAATTTAAAACACAAGCTGACGAACCTGAATGAATTACTGGGTCAGGTGGAAGGGGTTATCGGAGTCAAAACCGGCTGGACGGAGGAAGCAAGAGAAAATTTAGTGACTTATGTCGAACGAGACGATAGACGCATTGCATTGGTTGTTCTGGGCAGCCAAGACAGGTTTGGTGAAACAAAGGAACTCATAGAATGGATTTTTAACAGTTATAGTTGGATTTACTCGCCGTAATACTCACGGGATACGGCCGGTACATAAGCCATGAAATTTTTGTCCCCTTCAAAAACAATTACAGGTTGATAAAAGTCGGTGGGAAAGCCAGCGTCGTAATAAGCCAAATATACTTTTCTGATTGACACTGAGCCTTCCAAGTTTTGGCCGATGGAGGCGATGTAGGCTTGGTTGTTTTTTAGTTCCTCGAAAGCATTGGCGGAAGACTTAAGAGAATAGGTCGCAAACTTTTCTTTGTCTACCGGAAAATAAAGATTCTCGCCCGCTAAGACTTGGTCACGGCCGCCGGATCCCGACAGGATTAGCCAGACATTGGCTTGGTTTGGGAATGGCGTCAGGCTCGGAAGACTGTCGTATGGTTCCCTAAAAAGGTTTACTTTAATGAGATTAGCTTCGGATAGGGATACTACGGGAATTAAGTTTTTTTCCTCCACTCGCAGTAGCTCGTGGGTGGCGTCGCCACGACTGATGTCGTCTGCAAGAACATTGGCAGAAGCAAGAATTGCTTTAGCGCGGGGAATGGCAACTTCGGGTGCTGGTGGCCTGTTTTCAAGGGGACTCAAAAACCCTTCCAGATCGTAGCTTATTGAAAATATCTTGGTGGCGATATTTATCTCGAGCTGTGAGGGAAGAGAAGGATGTGAAAATCTGTATACCGTCTGTGAGACTCGAAACGGGTCGGTATTAAAGCCAAGTAAGTTTGCCGTAATTCTTGAGCGCTCCAGTGAATATAAGGTGATGGTGCTTTTGGGCATAAAAAAGACCTTCCCTTGGTCGGGAAACTTTGGCAGCTCGCTGTCGACCGTGTCCAGTTTGTATTCAAATTGCGGCAAGCCTTCAACCGCGGGAAAAGGAAGTGACGGGAGTTTTCCAAAGGCCACCGTCGGCTTGGGCGTGGGATCCGGGCGTAGCGACCTGTATACTTGTCCGCCGATTCCGATAAACGCCCTGCCGAAAATTATCAGGAGTACAAGAATCCATGAAAACCTGATAGCCGTGCGAGTGATCATGGCGACGCGCGTTAACTTGGTCATGCTTTGAGTATAGCTTTTTAAGATGCTAGAATTCAATTGTGATTAGAGTAAGAATTGCGCCTTCGCCTACAGGTTTTGCCCACATTGGCACAGCTTACACGGCTTTATTTAATTATGCATTCGCAAGACACAATAAAGGAACTTTCGTTATACGCGTGGAAGATACGGATGTAAAAAGAAATGTAAAAGGTGCCGAGGAGGCAATCTTTGGTGGTCTAGAGTGGCTCGGACTTGACTGGGATGAGAGCGTGGTTACTGGTGGAAAACATGGTCCCTATCGGCAATCTGAAAAGCTTGATGTATACAGAAACAAGGCAAAAGAACTAGTAAAGAAAGGATGGGCAAAAAAAGAAGAAGGGGCTATTCGATTCAACGGTGGTTTGTACGAAAAGAAGATAAACAAGTGGATAACCTGGAAAGACTTAATCCGCGGCGAGATTAGTTTTCATACAAATCAATTGACGGATTTTGTAATTTTGAAATCTGACGGGTATCCGACTTATAATTTTGCTGTTGTGATCGATGACTTGGATATGGAGGTTACTCATGTGATTCGTGGCGAGGAGCATATACCCAATACTCCAAGGCAAATAGCACTCTATAAAGTTTTTGGACAGACACATCCGGAATTTGCCCATCACGTGACGCTTAGGGGAGCCGATCGGAGGAAACTATCCAAAAGGCGGGATCCTGTGGACCTTCGAATTTATCGGGAACAAGGTTATCTGCCGGAAGCCCTGCTTAATTTTTTGTGCTTGCTTGGCTGGTCACACCCGCAGGAAAAGGAAATATTTAGTTTGGCCGAGTTTGTGAAACTTTTTGATCTAAAAAGAATGCGCAAAGCTGGCCCCGTCTTTGATGTCAAAAAACTTGATTGGATGAATGGAGAATACATTAGAAAAACTCAAAACTCAAAACTCAAAACTCAAATTTACGATTTCTATGACGGGGAATATGACAAAGAAGCAATAGAAAAAGTTCTGCCCTTAGTACAGACAAGAATGAATAAATTAAGCGAGTTTGGGACTATGGCTAACTTTTTCTTTAAAGAGCTCAAAATAGACAAGAAGTTGTTTGAGAAAGATTACAAGATGTATTTGAAATCTGCCCTGGAAGTTTTAGAGCATGTTAAACCTTTCAACCTCGATGCCGTTAGTAAAGAATTAATGAGAGCAGTTAAAGAAAATAAATATAAGACTGGCGACTTTTTCATGAGCTTGCGATTAGCTATTGCCGGAAGCCGTTTTACTCCACCGATTAACGAATCAATGGTGATATTGGGAAAAAACGAAGTGATTAAAAGGCTTAAAGAGGTGCTAGATTAACATATATGAAAAAATCTGCCCGGCAGCTTAGTTTTGATGATTTAAGAGAACGTCTCAAGCTCAAAAAATTGACAGAGCAAGCTACTTTCAGCAAAAATTTTCCTGCTGCAACAAAGTTTTTCAAAAATAGGAATACCGACCTGGGGAAGATAAGGGATCACTCGATCAAACTTATCGGTAGCGGATTGGTCACCGGTTCCATACTGCTTACTCACCTGCAGGGCATCGACGAAGTTTTGCCTTCCCCGCAATCGGTGATCGAAAAATTAAACAGTCAAATTGCCTCTACAAGTAAAGCTTCCCAAAAACTTCTTTTGGAGTCACTGAAGGAACTACTTCCGAGCAAAGTTGGGCCATTGAGTCGGGAACAGGAGAAAGCACTTGAGAGGGTGTTTGAAAAAACTTTAAATATACCAGTCCGAGCTACTTTGGAGGGTGAGCACCTGAATACTGTATATGGCTATGTTGGTGCGGAGCAGCATCTTAAGCGCTACCCAGGAGATTTCCTCAGCCAACACTCGGGTGACCCGGCGATACTAAGATCGGGGATTGCTCCGGGCCTTGGGGCTTGGGGCTATTTTGCCCAATCAAAAGCTCAACTTTCCGAGGATTTAATAGAGAAAGAAAAATGGTATACGGTTGTCCAAACGCTTTACCTGCCGGAGTGGAACAGGCGTGTCGGTTATCTTCGTGACTGGTATAGGTATCGGAAAGTTTTAATAGTGAATACCAAAAACGGTAACGCAGTTGTTGCCTCTATTGCGGATTCCGGGCCCGCGGCGTGGACGGGTAAGCACTATGGTGGAAGTCCGGAGGTTATGGAATACCTGGGAGGATCGCGTTATAAAAAAGGACCGGTTCTTGTTTTTTTTGTGGATGACCCTGACAATAATGTTCCTTTGGGGCCGGTTGAGTATAATAAATATAGCGCACAAATACACCCGTACACCAGTTGAGTAAAAGTTATGAGCAAGATTTTTTACAGTTGCGTTAGCGAATGCTATAAAATCTGAGTATGTCGAAGATTTTTTACGATGACCTTATCGACTTATCCAAAGTCGAAAGAAAAATCAGAAAAATTGCCAAAACAGAGGAAGAGCGTAGTGAACTCTGGAAAGTTGTCGATGAAATAGTTCACCACAGGGTAATGGGCTGCATTTTAGGTAAACTTCCGGGTAAAGACCACGGTGAATTTTTGGAGAGGTTTCATGAGCGGCCCCACGACGAAGGCCTTTTTGATTATTTGAAGGACAAAGCTAAAGAGGACATAAAGTTTTTTATTAAAGAAGAAGCCATAAAATTGGGCTTCGAACTGCTTGACGAGCTCCATTCCGGGTTAATTAAATCTTCAGCTGGTTCTAAGCGAAAATAGTATACTATTTTGTGCGCAACTTCCATGAGAATTTTAGTTGTCGAAGACGAACATAAAATTGCCAGCTCAATTAAACGCGGTTTGGAACAGGAAGGCTATGCTGTGGATGTTGCTTATGACGGCGAGCAGGGGTATGATCTTGCATCTAGCGAAAGTTATGACGCAATCGTCTTAGACCTCATGCTTCCTAAAATCGACGGTCTGACGATCTGCTCAAAGCTTAGAGAAGAAGAAAAACACACACCGATATTAATTTTGACTGCCAAGGGATTTTTGAGTGACCGAGTAAATGGTCTTAATACAGGGGCCGATGATTATTTGGTGAAGCCTTTTGCTTTTGAAGAGCTGTTGGCCAGATTGCGCGCCCTTTTGCGGCGGCCGAAAAACGGAGGCTTGGCCAGGCTGGTTTATAAAGACCTGGAGTTGGATAGTGTGAATTTCGAGGTAAAGATGTCTGGAAAAAAAATAAATTTGTCCAGAAAAGAATTTGCTCTCTTGGAGTATTTGATGAGAAATTCTGGCAAAATCGTAAGTAAAGACAATATCATTGACCATGTTTGGAGTTATGACGCCGATATTTTACCAAATACGGTGGAAGTGTATATCGGCTACTTGAGAAAAAAAATTAGTGGACTTATTCAAACAGTTCGTGGTTTTGGTTACAAACTAGATTAATGCATATTTTTGACTCCGCAAGGATTAAATTAACTGCTTGGTACTTGGTCATCATTGCGTTGATCAGTATTAGCTTTAGCGCAATCATATATCAAGTGGTAACGAATGAGCTTGAAAGGGGCTTTATGGTGGCGGAATATAGAATTCGGGGAATGCCCATACCACACCAGAGAGTTAGGCTTCTTTTGGAGGATGAATTGATGGACGCAAAAAATTTAGTCGCTGCCAGATTAGCCGTTATCAATGGTTTTATCTTGATTGTGTCTGGGTTGGCAAGCTATGTTTTGGCTGGGAAATCTCTTCGACCAATTAAACTTGCCATGGACGAGCAAAAGCGTTTTGTTGCAGATGCCAGTCACGAGCTTAAAACCCCATTGACGGCTATCAAGACCGAAATTGAAGTTGCGCTCCGGGACAAAAATTTGAAGTTAAGACAAGCCAGGGAACTGCTTAAAAGCAATTTACAGGAAACGGACAAAATTAAAGATCTGGCGAATTATTTACTGACTCTTTCTAAGTATGAGGGTAATGGAAAAGATATTGTAAGGCAGAAGGTTAATTTTAAGGAGGTGGTGAGCGAAGCTGTGGAAAAAAATTTGGCTTTGGCACGAAATAACAGTACGAAATTGCTTAGCCGTTTGGAGGAGATAAATATTTATGGCAACAAACAAAGCTTGGTTGAACTTGTTTCAATACTTATTAATAACGCTATAAAATATAGTCCAAAGAATAGGAAAGTATCTGTTGATTTGTCCAAGCGGGGCAGGAGTGCTGTTTTGGAAGTCAAAGACGAAGGGATAGGGATAGACAAAAAGGATTTAGCTCATGTTTTTGATCGCTTTTACCGTTCGGATTCTTCGCGCTCAAAGGACAATATTGAAGGTTTTGGTCTTGGCCTTTCAATTGCAAAGTCAATTGTCGAACTTCATGAAGGAAAAATTACGGTGAGTAGTAAACCAAACAAAGGCAGTACTTTCTCAATTGTACTCCCCTTGGTCTAAGCATTTTCTCAGACTAACTATGTAAATTCAAAATGTCCGGAAGGGGGTGATAAAAATGAGTAGAGTTAGTAAAAAAATGATTATTCCGACAATGCTGATTCTGACTCTTTTGACTATCGGACTTTACGGCGTAAGCCAAGTTTCAGCCGAGGATTTGGCTAGTCACGCTCCAATTGTGCAACGAATTGCCGATAAGTTTGGTTTAAATGTGGCAGACGTTGAGGAGGTTTTTACTCAAGAGAGACAAGAGCATCATCAGTTGATGAGACAAAACTTTGAAGAAAGACTCAATCAGGCAGTGTCCGACGGTAAATTAACCGAGGACCAAAAAAATGCACTTTTGGAGAAGATAGATGAAGTCAAAGCGGAGCGCGAGGCATATAGATTACAAAACCGCGAGGAAATGCAAGCTTGGTTTAGTCAACAAGGAATTGATCCTGAGGTGCTGGGCAAATATTTGGGTGGGTTTGCCAAAGGTTTCGGCCGTGGCGGTCATCACGGTTTGATGATAGGGACAGGTCAATAATTTCAACTTGTGCTACTTGGGGGTGCCAAATGGTACCCCTTTTTTTGCCAAGTTAAAATTCGGAGGCAGGGTCTTTGATTTTTATTGATTGAGGAAAAGATTTTTTTATGGTGGGTGTTCATAGTGGGCTTTTGATGTTTTTAAGTTTTGGATTGGTTACTTTAGTATAGATTTGGGTTGTTCGGATATTTGCATGCCCCAGAAGTTCTTGGACATATCGAACATCAGTCCCATTTTCCAGTAGGTGTGTGGCAAAACTATGTCTTAATGAGTGGAATGTGGCAGGTTTTTTAATATATGCTTTTTTAAGCGCATATGAAAAAACTTTTTGTGCGGTTCTGGTTGTAAGTTTGCCTCCCTGCTCACTTTCAAATACTATATTGTCCGCTTTTTTTCCTGTGATAAGGTTTTGGATATCAGTTTTTATTTTTGCGGGCACAATGGTTATTCTGTCTTTTGCTCCCTTGGCGTTTTTAATGTGAATTGTCAACTCGTCCAAATCTATATCTTTCACTTTTAGATTTATGACCTCACTTACTCTTAACCCTGCTCCGTATGATAAAGAAATAAGAATCTTGTGTTTTGAATTGCTGATAGATTCTATTATTTTTCTTATATCCCGACGTGACAAAATGACAGGGAGTTTTATTGCATGCTTAGTGCGGGGAATGTTAATAAAGAACCTTCTGTGCATAATCTTTTCGAAGTAGAACAAAAGCGCACTGTATGCAGTATTTATTGTGGAGTTTGATTTTTTCTGACTCGCAAGTCTTTCTAAGTAATTTCTGATATCAACAGAATTTATGGTTTTGGGGCTTTTGTTAGTATATTTTAAAACCTTGGTAATGTATCCTAAATATGCTTTTCTTGTTCTTAGACTGAAACCGCGAAGTTTCATTTCTTGCTCAAGTTTTCTGATTGGATCTTGACTGGGATATTTGTATTTCATAAACTAGTTATGGTTGAAAGTATTATAACCAATATTACCGTGATTTTGGCATTTTAGTCAACAGTTCGGATATAAGAAGTTA
>Ga0209542_10000288_pt1 | contig 125971 bp, 122 predicted proteins | sample RifCSPhighO2_01_FD_184028 | JGI IMG/M metagenome (GOLD analysis project Ga0209542, IMG submission 184028) | Soil microbial communities from Rifle, Colorado - Rifle CSP2_plank highO2_0.1 (SPAdes) (version 2) | ecosystem: Environmental > Terrestrial > Deep subsurface > Rock core/Sediment ... | reverse complement strand
AGCCACCTGACCTCATAATACGTCACGTCCCCCTCATCGTCAACGATGCCCAGCAGCAGCCTTTTCTTGGTGGAATGCGCCACCCGGTTCTTGGCAGAGAAATCATACCACGTGAGCGCAGACGCCTCATGCACCGGGAACACCACCCATTTCGCATGGTCCTCTCCCGGCTTCACCCCGCGGTCATAGACGCGGAAATCGCCGCCGAACTTGAGTGCAGTCTTGATGATATAGCCTTTGTTGCGGATGTCCCTGAAGACAGCATACCGCACGAAGAGGTTGGGATCCGTCTTCTGCCCCTTCTTGAGCAGCGCCTCGAAGCCAACGTCCTTGTCCCTGCTGTCCACCACCTTGATCTTCTTCTTGTCGAGCAGATACAGGGCCTCGATCAATGACAGCTGGACCTTGCCGCTCTCCAGCAGCGTGCCGTACCTGCTCTGGTTGTACAGCTCCCGCGCGGCATCAGAGCTCTCCGTCGTCACCCTGTCCTTGGTGAAGAGCGCGGTGATGGTGGCATTCTCCCCTTCTTTCTGCCCCTCTGCCTGCTCATGCTTCTTCTTTGGAGTCATACGGGCAGGCTCGGAAATGGCGTTTATATACCTTCGCTATGGAAAGAAGACCTAGCCAAACCAAATCTTTAAGTGAACAGTCTCTCTTTAGCCATGGCAAAGATTATTAAGAGGATGAAAAAGACGCGTGGAAATGGAAATACGCGCAGTAGGCGGCTATGACGAAGTGGGCAAGAACTGCACTGCCGTCAGGATAGGGAACGAGGCATTCATCTTCGACTGCGGCGTCCACCTGGAGAACTTCATCCAATACACCGAGGACGAGCACCTTCTCAGCATCCGCCCGGAGGATCTCATCAAGGTAGGCGCGGTCCCGGACATCTCAAGGATATCGGACTGGAAGAGCAACCTGAAGATGATCCTCCCCACGCACGCCCATCTTGACCATATCGGAGCACTCCCTTACCTTGCCTCTTCCCTGAAAGTGCCGATAGCCGCCACCCCCTTTACGATCGAAGTCCTCAAGGCCATCCTCCAGGACAATGGGATGAAGCTCAGGAATCCGCTCAAGACCGTGCACCCCAACAGCAGCATCAGGGTCTCAAGCACCATAACGGCAGAGTTCATCCACGTCACCCATTCCACCCCCCACACCGCGATGATCGCCCTCCACACGCCTGAAGGCACCATCCTCTACGCCAACGACTTCAAGTTTGACCTCACGCCGACCCTTGGCAAGAAGCCGAATCTCAAGCGCCTGGAGGAGCTCGGCAGGCAAGGGGTCAAGGCGCTGATCGTGGACTCCACCTACGCTGCAGACCCCCGCAAGATGCCCTCCGAGGCCGTTGCCCGCCAGATGCTCTATGACGTGCTGTTGGGCGTCAACTCCAAGGGCAAGGCCGTCATCGTCACCACGTTCTCCTCCCACATCGCCCGGCTGAAGTCCATCATCGAGATGGGGCACAAGCTCGGCAGGAAAATCGTCTTCCTCGGCCGGAGCCTCCACAAATATTCCACGGCGGCGGAGCGCGTTGGAATAGTCAATTTCTCGAGGGAAGTGCAGATGATAAAATACCCCAAGCAGATGAAGAAGGAGCTGAGGAGGATTGCGGCAAGGAAGGAAAAATACCTTCTGGTCGTCACGGGCCACCAGGGCGAGCCGCAGTCGACCTTGTCAAAGATGGTCAATGGCAAGCTCCCCTTCTCCTTCTCGCCTGAAGACCACGTCGTCTTCTCCTGCAAGACCATCCCGACGGAGACCAACATCCGGAACCGCGAGCGCCTCGAGACCAGCCTGAGAAGCAAGCACGTCCGCATGTTCCTCGACGTCCATGCCTCGGGCCACGCGGCGCGGGAGGACCTCAGGGATCTGCTCCATCTCGTGAAGCCGCGGCACATCATCCCGGCCCACGGCGGCATCGAGATGAGGAAGGCCATGGCCTCGCTCGCGGAGGAGCTCGGCTACTCGACAGGGAAGAACATCCATCTCCTTGACGACGGCAGCTCGATCCGGCTTTGATGCGCGCCAATACGTTTAAAAAACACCGCCCTCCCGCCCTCTTATGAACAAAGACGCCGCAGTCACCTCATTCGTGCTGGGCATCCTCTGTGTCATCCCGCTCCTGAATTGGGTGCTTGCTCCCCTCGCCATGTATTTTGGCATCAGGGCCCTGCGCAGCATACGCAAGGATCCGCAGCACTACGGCGGAAAAACATTTGCCATCATCGGCATCACTCTTGGTTCAGCAGTCCTCTTCTTCAATGTAACGGGAAAGCTCTTCTGGGGAGATGATGCCCTCTACCCGGATTATCCCCGCAACGTATTGATGTCGCTTTTCTCCTGACGCTCCTCGGGAAAGAGACCGTTCAGATAAGGGAGAACGCCAGGGGTGGCGCCTTGTCGCGAGCGTCTTGCGGTCAGTAAAATGAGTGCCAAGGGGGACGCCCCGTCCGGGGAATGGCGCCTCGTGGCTACGAATGACAAAGCGGGCCCGATGCCCAGGGCAAGGCGATGGGCACCGGAAACGTGTTTCCGCGTGCCACCCTGCGCAGCAAGGCGTTCTCCCGCGCTTAAGTGAACGGCCCTTCTCGGGAAAAAGGGAAATGTTTAAAAACGAAAAGAGAGAGCTTTTTCATCACCATGGAGTTCATCATGCAGCTTGGAACGGGATTGTTCTTCATCCTTTTTGCCTTCCTGATGGCTGTTTTTGCGGTGGTCGTCCTCTCCCTGTTCAGGAAAGACGCCTCCCACGGAGCATTCGAGCCAAAGGTCTCCATCATCATCCCGGCGTATAACGAGGAGCAGCATATCGGCGACTGCATCAGCTCGGTCAGGTCCCTCGCCTACCCAAAGGAGAAGACGGAAATCATCGTTGTCGATGACGGTTCGGCAGACCATACTGCTTCCATCGCCAGGCGGCACGGCGCGAAGGTCGTCACCATCCACCACGCAGGCAAGGTCGCTGCCCTCAACGCGGGAATGAAGCGCGCGAGGCACGGCTTCCTCTTCACCGTCGATGCGGACACCGTCGTCGAGCAGGACTGCCTCAGGAACCTGGTATCCCCCTTCATCCAGGAGGATGTCGGGGCGACGACAGGGAATAGCAGGGTGAAGAACTCCCGCAGCGTCATCGGGGCGTTCCAGAACATCGAGTACCATTACAACAACCTCATCCGCGCGAGCTTCTCCAGGGTCTTCAGGACAGGCATCTGGTTCTTCGGCGCATTGGCCTGCTACCGGAAATCCGCGTTGCTGAAGGCAGGAGGGTTCAAGAAGGACACCCTCGCGGAGGACATGGACATCGCATTGGAGCTCAAGCGTGCGGGTTACCGGAGCGTCAATGTCCCAGGGGCCATCGGCCACACCGTCGCGCCGTCAACGGTCTCTTCCCTCTATAGGCAGCGCTTCCGCTGGTGGATGGGGACCCTGCAGTCGCTCTTCAAGAACAAGTCCCTCTTCTCGCGGAAATCCCCCTGGAGCATCCATTTCCTCTTCATCAACCAGTACTGGTGGAGCGTCTACGCGTTCCTCTCCCTGCCGCTCATCATCTACCAGCTCAATTACTGGCTGCCCTCGAACTCCCACACGATAGGGGAGCTTTCCGGCTATCTCTTCCGCTGGTTCTCGCTCTCCGGTCCGGTGTACGTGCTCTACAAGATCCCCGAATGGGGCATCAACTACTGGACCATCTTCGGCGTGCTGTCCGGCATCATCTCGTCCGTCATGATTGTCATCGCCGTCAGGATGTTCAAGGACACCCTCACCCTGAGGAACGCCATCGCGGTGTTCTTCTACTTCCCCTATACCATACTTTTAAATATCATCATCGCTTTCAGCATCATTCGCTATCACCTCTCTCCGCAGAGGTATTTTGTGAGATGACATGGACCTCCATTCCTCTTTCGTGTGGTGGGAATCCGCCGTCCGGGCAGCATTCCACGCGTATAGCCAGGCGAGCAGGCCAATCCTCGACGTCGTGCAGTCTTTCTTCGAGCATGCGTTCAACGTGCTGCTCGTCATCACCTTCTTCGTGTCCGTCCTCTATCTTGTCATGACCTTCTATACCGCTGTCCGCAGGAAGAGCGATGGAGAGAAGATCGACCAATCGTATACGCCTTCCGTCACCATCCAGATCCCCACGTTCAACGAGCTCGTGGCCATACGCTGCGCCAGGGCGTGCCTGGCATTCGATTACCCGAAGGACAGGTACGAGATCATCATCGGCGACGACTCCAGCATGCCGGAAGTGTCGAAGCAGCTCTCTGCCTTCGCGGCTGGGCACCCGCAGGTGAAGGTGGTCAGGAGGGAAAGGAACACCGGCTACAAGCCCGGCAACCTCAACAACATGCTCCCCCACTCAAAAGGGGAATTCGTCGTGATCTTCGACTCGGACTTCGTGCCGAAGCAGGATTTCCTGAAGAGGATCGTCCAGCCCTTCAAGGACGACCGGAAAGTGGCCGCGGTGCAGGCGAAATGGACATTCCTCAATGCGCGGGAGAACATGATCACCGTGCTGGGATCGAGCATCCTCAATGTCTACCATTACATCACCCTCCCCTTCCTCAAGGGACGAAGGAAGATGTCCTTGCTCTGCGGCTCCGCGGAAGCGGTCAGGAAGTCCACCCTCGTCCAGCTCGGCGCGTGGGACACCGGAAACCTCACCGAGGACATCGAGTACTCCATCCGCCTCATCAACAGCGGCTACAGGATCATCTACCTCGAGGATCTCACCTGCGACTCAGAAGTGCCGCATACATCCTTTGACCTCTACCGCCAGCAGATGCGCTGGGGATACGGTGTCATCCATTCCTATAAGAAGCATTTCAGGGCGATATACACAGGCAAGGGCACTTCCTTCTGGGACAAGGTGGGCGTGAGCATCGTCTGCAGCGGTTACCTGCTGTCATTCCTGCTGTTTGCGCTGCTCGCGACAGGCACCCTCAGCCTCGTCACCCACGCCCCCGCCCCCGTCGAATGGGGGAAGCTGCTCTCTGAGACGGCAAGGAACATCGCCATCACTTCCGGCCTTCTTGTCGCGAACATCGTGGCCCTGCGAAGGAGCAGGAACATGGGGTCTTTCTGGAAGATGATCGCATCCTCCTTCAGCTATGGCATCGTCATGACCTACCACGTCAATAAGGGCATCCTCAAGGCCATCTTCGGCAGGCCGATGGAATGGTTCATGCTCACCAAGAGGGGCAACGAGACATACAACCAAGCCCCTTCATAAATGACTTTCTTCCCCCTTCCCTCCTGGAAATTCTTTTCCCGACGATAAGAATAAATAGGCACGCGCCATAAATGCCTCATGAAGCGCCACCGCCTGCTGCTCGGCCTCCTGCTGCTGTCCTTCCTGCTCCTCAGCGTGTCCATCGCGGCCCAGCAGCGCGCCGTGTGGTGGGACTCGGCTGTCTACATCGGCATGGGCAAATACTACTGGTCCGCCGGGCAGTCTGGATTCTCAGAGCCGTCGCGGCCGCCGGCCCTTCCGCTGCTCCTCGGCGCCTTCTGGAATGCCGGGCTTGACACCATCCTTTCAGGAACAATCCTCATCATAGTGTTCTCCCTCGGCACGGTATTCCTCACATTCAAGATCGGCGAAAAGCTCTTTGGCGCGAATACCGGCCTGCTCGCGGCATTCCTCCTTGGGTTTTCCTTCACGTTCCTCTCCTTCAGCCACCGGATACTGACGGAGATTCCCTCGTCATTTTTCCTGCTCCTCGGAGCCCTCCTGCTGCTCAAGCAGAAGCCCGTCCTCGGCGGCATCGCCTTCGGCCTGTCGTTCCTCACGAGATTCTACCAGCTGCTGCCCATAATCATCATCCTTGCCGCGTTTCATCTCCAACGGCGCCATGGGAGGAGAGAGCTTCTCCTCATCATCTCAGGATTCTCCATCCCCCTGCTGCCGTACCTGCTCTTGGGCGCAATCGCATATGGGAACCCGATGCTTCCCTTCACCCTGCAGCTCTATCTCAGCATGCACACCGGAACCATCTACGCGCAGCCGTTGCTGTTTTATGCTGCAAGCCTGATAAAGGAGAACATCCTCCTCCTCTCATTGGCTGCGCTGCCTCTGGTGTGGAAAAAAAACCAGCATCTCCGTCTTCTTGCCTGGATTGCGCTCATTCCCTTGCTCCTGTATACCCTGGCCCCCCACAAGGAGATGAGGCTCCTGCTGCCGCTGCTCCCATTCGTCTCCCTTCTGGCGGCATTCTGCACCATTTATCTATCCCATTATCTCGCGCAGCGCTTCGCAATGCCGGATAAGACAATCCTCTTCCTTTTCTGCGCCATCTTTCTCGGCATCGGCCTCTCCCATACCCTGCTGTTCATCATCCACCCCAGCAGCCAGCCTTCCCCCCAGCAGGAATTCTTCCAGGAATACCTGCAAGAGCGGGAGCACGCCGGCCAGCATATCTGGATCAGCAGCCCGTTATATGCGCTCAGGACTGATGCGCCTGTCAGCGGCCTGATGTATTATCCCGGCATCAGGGGAGAGCCGGACCTGGCGCTCGTCAACACCTGCGATTTTCTCGGCAATGACAGGGAATACGGGGCCATGACAAGCCGCAATCTGGACACGGTGATGGCAACCCTCAAGCAGGTGTACTCTTCACGGGAGAAGGGATGCGTCTACACTATCTACGGAAGGTAGCTAAGAAGACTTCTTGATCTTGATGAAATCGCCGAGCGTGAGCGAGTCCGTCTTGCTCTTGCTCTTCTGCTGCGGCGCCTCTTTCGCCACCTCGACAAGCTGTATCTTCAGGGCATGCTCCAGTTTCCTGGCGAGGTCGATGGAAGGGCGCTGGCTGCCGTTCTCCAGGTGGTGGACAAGGGACTCCCGCTCATTGAGCATCTTGGCGAATTCCTTCTGGGTGAGATTGAGCTGCTCGCGCTTCTGCCGGATCCTCGGGGCGAAGTCCTCCACGACCGTCTCAGGGGAATCCTCTGCCGGCTTCGCCGCTTTGACAGGGAGATGCCCTGCCTTCGGGGGTTCTGCCCTCGCAGAGCGCACCACCTTGCCAAACCTTGAGCAGTTCTGGCACACCGTGAGTTCCACCCCCTCGATAAGGGCAATGGTTCCCGCACCCTCTTTCCCGCACATGTCGCAGCCTGGCATCCTCCCTGGCTCCTTTTGGAGTCTTTTAAACTTTTCTTCGTTAACGGAACGCCATCAGTCTCAAGGCACGTCCAAAAGACAAAGATTTTAAACAACATGAGCGGAAAAAGCCACGGCCTTGTCGGCGCCTCCTGATGGCAATAAGCATGGACACATATGCAAAAAATCTCCGCTCCAACATAGTCCGCATCGTGAACGGGTTGAGGAAAGCGCCATACTTTTTCGTTGAAAATTTTATCAATGAGAAGTCGACGGAACAATCAATTCAAATGCTTCACAATTACTTTCTCACCTATCGTGAAGAAGAAAAACTGCTGCGCATCATCGGTCTGGATCGCGCTCTGGAGGAAGAGCATATATCCATCCTTGTCAGGGAGATCATCGCTTACAAGACAATGATGGACAGAAGAACCTTTCTGGGAAAGACAGCGGCAGCCGCCGCGACAATAGCCACTGGCCTTTTCCCTTCGCCTGGAAGTGATGCGACAACAAAGACGTGGACCTTTGGAGACATATACGCCTCTCTGAAGGCAAGCCACTTCGACGTCTACGATGCCTTGTGTCACCAGAGCACTAAGAAAAACGCATCGACGATAATATTCTTCCTCGACAAGGCCGCAGGTCCAGAAGAAAGAGGCATTCACGACTGGAAAACAGATTACGCCAAGGTCGAGCTTCTCAGAAAGCTCCTCCCCATCCACACCATTGGAATAGAAGGATTCGTCCAGGGACGCACCGGACAGGACGACATCATCAACGGGACGCCAGAACTCGTCAGGGCACTCATTGCACAGCGGAAACAATATCTCCTCGTCGGTCTTGAGCGCAAGGAGCTCCAGCGGGAAAGCCTCGAACTCACCCTCTCATTGAAATTCTGGGCGGATGCATTCCTTAGCTGGCAGCTCCTCACCTACCAGCATCCGGCCTTCACCTATGGGATTCAAGACATGCGCCACCTGCGAAATCAACTGTTCCCACTCATCGCCAAAGGCGTATCCCGCCAATCGACATATGGAGCCATCTTCAGGCAATTTCCCCGGCTGCACACGGCACGGCAAAACGTAATCGCGGGCATCATCAACAATCTATCCGATCTCTATGACTTCATCCTGGCGCTGCGCCTGCCCATTCCAAAATCTGAACAGGAATTCAACGCCGTCCGTCTGGGCCTTTTCGAGGCCTGGATCCGCAGAGGCTGGTTCTCCGCCACCCCAGAAGGGATTGCAATCAACACGCAGAAGATCCCACAAAGGTACAGCGAGCTCCATGAAAAAAGAGACGCATACGCTGTTGAGATGCTGCTCAGCCACATCAGGATCCGCCCAGGCATCTCTCTTCTGGTCTTCGGCTCCAGGCACGCGTGGGGGATAAGGAACAATGTCATCTCCAGGACCGGGGGAAACAACCATCTTATAACCATCTCCTACGGGCGCATCCCGTCATCTCATTTAGGGAAAGGATACGACAATCCCCTTCCTCAAAACCCATACCCTGCATTTAGGCTGCGACTGTAACTACCGTCAAACCAGCATCCTCACGAAATGAGGAGGAAAACTATAAAAATACTAGAACAAAAGGAACATCCCATGCAAAAGAGGGCACAGATAACCATCTTCCTAGTTATAGCGATCATCATGATTGGCACCCTCTTCCTGCTGTCGTACAGCCAGGACACCATTGATGCGATACGCCCCAGCGCGGACACCACAGGCATCAAGGGCTTCGTCCAGTCCTGCATGTCCCAGATAGGGGAATGGGCGGTCTATGACACTTCCCTCCAAGGCGGATACTACACTCCCCCGGAGCCCAATTTCCCCTATTTCTATGTGGCTATTCCCTACTACTGGAACAATCAGGCTGCATCCATCCCTTCGCAGGGAGAAATAGAGCAGGAGCTCGCGGCGTACCTCTTCGACAACATCAACCATACCTGCCTCAACGACTTCAACGACTTCAGGAAGCTTGGCTACAGGATTTACGGCGCCAGGCTCAGCGATCCGTCCGAGATATCCGCCGTCATGAGGGACGGCAGCGTCCTCTTCACGCTGAGGCATCCCATCAGCTTCGAGAAGGGGAACTCAAAGACGACGCTCGATTCGTTCCAGGTCTCCATACCCCTGGACATGAAAAAGCCGTATGACCTCTCGAACGCGGTCATCGCGGAGCAGTCCAGGTATCCGAATGAGATGCCGCTGAGCTCGCTGGCAGCGCTGGCAGCAGCCAACAACTTCACCTTCGAGATCACCTATTTCGGGGAGGATGACGTGCTGTACAGCCTGATATTCGATGTCCCCCATAAGGAGCCGCTGGTCTACGGCTTCATGGCACGATACGACTGGAGCGAGCTGCGGTATGGATAAGCGCCTCTTGCCATTGGCCGTGATCTCCGGACTGCTGCTCTTAAGCATCGTGGCTGCTCAGGATGCGTTTGATTCCCCCATGGATGAGTTTGGCAACACGGCATCTGATTCCTCCAGCGACGTTGCAAACATTGAGGACACCCTCAAGACGAACCCTGCAGCTGCAACAGCCGAAGACCTGAACAGCCTGGCGCAGGCGAAAGGGTGGAAAGCGAGGTTCGCGGAAGGGGCGAAAGTCACGTCATATGACGGCAAAACGATAAAGACACAGTCAGCGACATTCAATCCGGGTGAGCTCGCCGCAGCCGGCTCGCGGGTGACGGTGCTGGACACTGGCGAGCTCGTCATCGGATCGGGGAAAGTTTCTGGGAGTGAGATCAAAGATTGCCCCGGAGGGGTATGCATCACTGCTGGGAAACTCTCCAAACAATCGACACCCGGCCCAGGAGAGAAAGGAGCATCATTTGTATTGGAGCCGGGCGAGCCAGGCTCAACATTCGACTACGGAGGCCCAAAAATACAACCATTATCCGGTGAGATAGGAGAGCCAATCAGCGTCACCTTTACGGATGATGGAGAAACAAAGGTTGCTGGTGTGGGAAAAATCGTTGACGATAAAGGACAAGAGATTGCTACCTTTACCGGGATAAAGGACGATTCAGAGGCCACCTTGAAACTCGGCCCGAAAGGGACGCTCATTGATGGGATCTATACGCTCAAGGGTTGCCAGGGTGGTGACTGCCTTACGGTCACAAGCAAGCCAGACCATCCTGTCTTATTGACGCAATCATCCTCCACCTGCACCGATGCCTGCGTCAGCCTCCGTTTTGACAATTCAGGGACTTTAAGAACACTCCTGGTGAAAGACGCTGACTTTACAAGTCATCCTGGTCTATCCATTGTTAGGCTGATTTCCACCACCAGCCCTTCCCCAGCCGGAGGGTTCCAATTACCTACAATTGACTTGCCCGTAATCTCCCCCACACTAGGCAAAGCACCAGACACGGTCCCTGCAAACACGCCACAGGCAGTCACTCTCCAGCTACCCAATTCACCTTGGCCGGACACTAAAATGCCAATGACAACGTTCACATACGCTTCACTATCAACGCTTGACACCTCCCTTTCAAAGCTGCCTCTTTTCTGGCAGCAGACAGTGGCCGCATACTATCGGGATGGGACGTTCACCCTGCAACAGCCAGGATATTATCCTTACTCCATTTCCACAGACAGCATGCTATTGCACTCTGATGGGGAGATAGTAGACTTGTCCAAGAGTCCGCCTCCGCTCTCAGTCGGAACCTTAAGGGTAGTACCGGCGAACGTGCCGTTCTGGCCCGAGGTCCCGTATGATCTCTCCCTTCCAGCTCCTGCACCAACGGTTTTTCCACCCACTCCAACCGAACAACCTGCTCCTGAAGCCCCGACACCAGCCGACACCCCCCCTCCCCCGCCAAAAGCGGCTCCAGAGCCAACAGTCATCGCCCACAAAGTATTGGCTGGTGACAACCCCACCCAGCTGGCGAGAATCTACGGCGTCACCGAAGCGGACATAGTGAAGGCAAATCCCGGCATGGAAAACCGCAGGATTGTCGCCGGGTCACCAGTCATCATCACTGAAGAGACGTTGAGGGTTCCCATCAGCGACAAATCCCTGATTCCGGTGGATGTCCTGAACGGGAAAGCGGTCGTCTACTCCACTGCGACGGGCAGCCAATTCAAGACTGTCGCCACCAAAGATGCCAACGGGGAACTCATAATGGCATGGGCGAAAGTAGACGCAGATTACAACAAGGAAGAAAACGCCGTGGTGACGGAACCCAAGATCCTTGTAAAACCGGAAGACCTCGCCACAGGAAACCTGAAATACCTGACTAATCCAAGATATTACGCCAGCGGCCGCTTTGATGTTGATCCCATAGACATCCCGCAGGCTGCTGCGGCTCCCCAGGCCACTCCGGATGCCAAGGCCGCTCCTGTAACGGCCGTTCCTGCGCCAACGGCCGCACAGCCGCAGCCCCTCGTCATCCCCGGTGCGAAAGAAAACGCCATCCTCGTCAACGGAGAAGCGTATCGCCCAACTGCCCAGCCCTACGAAGGCACAATCTCCTGGGAAAAAAGAACTTATGGCGCCTTTGGCGATGAGATTTGGACCCCGAGCGACAGTCCGTATGCATCAGTCAAGCCGGCCGCGGCAGGCACGCTTCCAAATCCCATCTCTCCTGATCAGTATAAAACTCCCTCTGCGGCTTTTGCGAACAAGCAGTATGTCCAGTTCAACGACGGAGCACAGATAACACAGATAGTCCCGAACAAGGACTCTTCAGGGGATATCTTCGGCGTCACCATCAACCCCGGGACAGACAAGGAGGCCTTTGTTCCATTCGAGTCCGGCAATCCGAACAGGCCGTCCAAGGAATGGACCATCAAGCAGTTGGTCGACTATGCGAATGCCCCTCTGCAGGGCACCACCGTTGCCGAGACTCCCATCACTGGCCAATCCAAGGGGAGCCAACTGCCGATTTACATCTTTGATCCCAGCACCGGTGAACTCTTCTCAATCAATGAAAAAGGAGAGCGTCTGTCGGTGCCTGATGCCCAATCCATCCTTCCACAGGGCACTGCAAGAAGTCCGACATCTCCGCAGAGCACCCCCTCCAGCCAAACTTCACCGCCAGACCAACTATCCTATGTCGCGTACGAAACGAAAGGAACCGACGGCAAAACCTACCAACTGGTACAGGGCTATGATTTCACGAAGGAAGCCCAATGGAGGGTGCTGAGCGGCTATGATGACGTCTCCGGCGAGCCGCTCTGGGAGGCGAGCAAGGGCCCGTTGTCCGCAACTTCGGCATCCAGCAGCGTGCAACCGCCAAAAACCGAAACATCAGATACGCCTTCTGTGGAATTTCCATCCAAAATTGTGGACAACACCGACCCAAGCAAGGTCATCACCACCATAGGCAGCACCAGGCTGGTCACGGGCGAAGATGGTAACAGCTATTGGCAAAAGCTCGAAACAGTGGATGAATCCGGGACGCAAGTGTGGGTGGCTGACCCACTCACCAATAAGGTGGAAGGCAAGATGGTGCATTCAGCCCTGACTAACAGGGATTTCGTCCGCATATCCGGCAACACCGGCACCTTCTGGATGGTCGTTGACAAGAGCGGAAGATTTGTGGGCCTTGCATCAGATGCGGATGCATCCATCCTGGACGACATAGACCAATACACGAAAGCCGGCCGCTTCACGACGGCAGACATCCCGCCCCCGGCACAGCCTACTGCAAGCGCGCAAACCATAAGCGGTAAATTGCCAAACCCCCTTAACCCAAATGAGGTAATATCCAGGGATGCCATAACAAGAGGATATGGCGTTGAACGCCACCCTATTCTCGGATATGACAAGATGCATACAGGCATTGACTTGCGCGGGTCAGTCTATGGTACTGATATCCGTGCATCTGGAGAGGGAAAAGTGATGTCATATGGGTGGGAAGGGGGCTATGGAAAAGTACTGACCGTGCGCCAAAAGGCACCGGACGGCCAAACAATCGATATACGTTATGCACACACGGCCAACGCAAAGGTAAATGTAGGCCAGACTGTAACGCTAGGGCAAAGCATAGCAACTGCCGGTTCTACAGGACTCTCAACTGGAGTCCATACCCATCTCGAGGTAGTACGCAACGGCCAAAAAATCGATCCTTGCAATTATTTCTGCACTTCGAGCCGCGTAGCCGGGCGATAGAGCCTCGCGAAGGATTTAAGTATGCCCCTTTTCTTCTCATCCCATGATTATCGCCATCACCGGCACACCGGGCACCGGCAAGACAACGCTGGCAAAAAAGCTCGCCAAGAGGCACGGCTACCGGTACATGGACGTCAATGCCCTCATCACCCGGCACAGGCTCTACGAAAGATATGACCGGAAGCTGAAAACGAAGATCATCGACCCTAAAAAACTCGTAAGATTTCTCATCCCCTACACCAAATCCCTGAAGGCAAAGGGGGTGGTCATAGACTCCCACCTCTCCCACTACCTGCCCCCCTCGCTGGTGGACAGGTGCTATGTCACCACCTGCGGCCTCACGGTATTGAAACAAAGGCTTAAAAAACGGGGCTACTCCACGCAGAAAATCAGGGACAACCTCGAGGCAGAGGCGTTCCAGGCGTGCCTGACGGAAGCGCAGGAATTCGGCCACCGGGTCATTGTCAGGGACACTTCAAAAGAAAAATGAACAGGCCAATGGACATGGTTGACAACAAAGATAAGGAAAAAATGGATGAACCTATAAAATGATTACAAAACGGATACAGCAGCTGGAGGAATCCGCTACACTGGCAGTGGATGCCAAGGCCAAGGAGATGAAGGCCAAGGGCATCGACGTGGTCTCGTTCGGCGCCGGGCAGCCGGACTTCCCCACGCCGCAGAACATAAAAGAGGCGGCAATCAGCGCCATCGACGGCAATTTCACCGGCTATACGGAATCATCAGGCATCCCAGAGCTAAAGAAAGCCATCGCCGCGAAGTTCAGGAGGGAAAACGGCCTCGACTACGACGCTTCCCAGATTATCGTGAGCTGCGGCGCCAAGCACACGCTGCACAACATCATGGAGACCATTGTCGGGCCCGGAGATGAGGTGCTCATCCCTGTGCCGTACTGGGTGAGCTACGCCGAGCAGGTCAAGCTGGCAGGGGGCACTCCCGTCTTCTGCGCGACAGATGAAAAGGCGAAGATCCGCGCGGGCATGATTGCGGAGAAGGTAACCGACGGCACGAAAGCCCTCATCCTGTCCAGCCCGTCAAACCCCACCGGGATGGTCTGCGATGCCGATGAGCTCAAGAAAATCGCGGACCTCGCAGCCACCCAGGATTTCTACGTCATTGCCGACGAGATTTACGAGCATCTCATCTATGGCGGCAACAGGCACATCAGCATCGCGTCATTGGGAGACGGGATAAAGAACAGGGCAATCACCGTCAACGGCGTCTCGAAGTCCTATTCCATGACCGGCTGGCGCATCGGCTACTGCGGCGCCCCAAAGGACATCGCGGCTGGCATGGCGAAACTCCAGTCCCAGACGACATCCAATCCCACATCCATCTCCCAGAAGGCGGCCATCGAGGCCCTCAACGGCCCGCAGGAATCCGTGGCCATGATGCGGCAGGAATTTGACAGGAGGCGCATGCTGATGCACAGGCTCCTCAATGGCATGGAAGGCGTCCGCTGCCATCTTCCGGAAGGCGCGTTCTACTGCTGGGCGAACATCAGCGAGACCGGCCTCAGCTCAATGGATTTCGCCTCCCGCCTCCTGGAAGAGGCTCATGTCGCCGTCGTGCCGGGCATCGCTTTCGGCGACGACAACTTCATAAGACTGAGCTACGCCTGCTCCACGGAACAGATTGAGAAGGGGATGGAGAGGATGAAGAAGTGGGTACAGCAGCGTTGAGTTCTCATCCATAAAACTCGCCCATTGCAGGGCGCCACATTACCGTGAGCCGAAGGCGAACATGATGCTGAATTGTTGACAGGTGTAAAATAACAACACGGATTTTTCCTGATAGTCCCCTAACATAATCCTTAAAAACAGCCTCACATCACCGAAACCATGCCGGAACACAATGTCCCGAGGACGATGTCCACCCAGCACCCGGACAACGTGACCGCTCCCTTCTTCGCGGACAACCCGGAGTTGGGGGGGGATGACGAGATCAAGGAGGCGTTCTACGCGTTTTCCCACATCAAGTGCAGGGAGCAGTTGTGGGACTGCGAGGGCAAGGAAGTGGACAACTTTGTTGTCAAGAAGCTCCTGACAGGATACGAGCCGTATTTCAAGAAGCACAAGCTTGGTAGGGATGTTTTCCTCACCTTGCGGGTGCCGAACCCGTCCATCGAGAAAGCAGAAGCGAAGATCCTCGCGGAGACTCTGGAAAGCATACCGCGGAATTTCGACACCGCGAAGCTGTTCTACGGCGAGGACATCGCCCCCATCTTCGAAATCGCGCTCCCGATGACCGCCTCAGCAGACGAGCTGCTCATGCTGTCGCAGTTCTACCGGAAGCACGTCATCGGCAGGAAGCACGACACGATATGCGGCAAGAAGGTCGCGGACTGGCTCGGCGACTTCCAGCCGGAACGCTTGAGGATCATCCCGCTGTTCGAGGACAAGGAAGGCATGCTCAACGCGGCAAGGGAAGTACGGAGATTCATCTCAGAGGAGAAAGTCGGGGAATATCAGAGAGTGTGGCTCGCCCGCTCGGATCCAGCGCTCAACTACGGCTCTGTCGCGTGCGTCCTGATAGAGAAGATCGCGCTCCAGCAGCTATGGCAGGTGCAGGAGAAATCCTCCGTGGACATATTGCCTATCATCGGCTGCGGCTCCGCCCCGTTCAGGGGCAACCTCCGGCCGGACAACGTGGATGCGTTCCTGAAAGGCTATCCCAGCGTCCATACCCTGACGCTGCAGTCGGCATTCAAGTATGACTACCCCATCGAGAAGGTGGAGAAGGCAGTCGAGAAGATAAACGCCCGTAGGAGCGGACCCCCCATACCGGTGGATGAGAAGCGCTGCCTGGGCATCATCGAAAAGCAGACAGTGGAATACCAGAAGCAGGTGATGTCCCTCGCCCCGCTGATAAATGAGGTGTCCTCGTTCATCCCCTCAAGGAGGAAGCGCAAGCTCCACATCGGCCTGTTCGGCTATTCGCGCAACCTCGGCGGCGTCAGGCTACCGCGCGCCATCAAGTTCTGCGGTGCGCTGCACAGCTTGGGCATACCGCCGGAGATACTCGGCATGAATGCCCTCTCCGCCGCTGACCTGGACTACATCAGGACAGTCTATCCCGCTCTCGACAGAGACCTCGGCGATGCGATGCGCTGGCTCAACAGGGACAATTTCAGGAAGCTTGCCCCTGACGTCTACGGGAGTGTCAAGGAGGTCCTCTCCCTCGCCAGGCATGACGAGGACCCGCGCCACAGGAAGATAACATCCATCATCGCGGACAACCTCGCCCATAAGCAGGTGGCCATCCTTGAGGAGAACATCGTGCGCGCTGGCTTCATCAGGGGATTCCTGGGATAAGTTCTTAAACAGCTTTTTCTTCTGCGCTGCCATGAAAGCATTGTCCTCTCTCGACCTCCATTGCATGGTCGGGGAACTGAAGCCACTTGAAGGCAGCCGCGTGGACAACATCTACCAGAAAGGCAAGGAGGAATTCCTCTTCCAGCTGCACAAGAGCAATGAAGGGAAAAAACTCCTCAGGGTACTGGTCGGCAAGGCGCTCTTCCTTGCTTCCCACAAGGAGGAGATGGAGACGCTCTCGGGGTTCTGCATGCTGCTCCGGAAGCACCTCGGCAACGCCACCCTCGCTTCGCTCTCCCAGATCGAGCCGGAGCGCATCATCAAGATTGTTTTCGAGGCCAAAGATAGTTCATACGCCCTCTACATAGAATTCCTTGGGAAAGGGAACGTCATCTTCTCCGACGGGAAAGGCATCATTATCGACGCCCTCACCCACCACGAGTTCAGGGACCGCACCATCTTTCCAAAGCAAAAGTATGCCCACCCCACGATGCAGTACAATGCATTCTCCTTGGAGGCGGACTACCTGTCTTCCTTGCTCTCCTCCACCGCGAAAGAATCGCTCGTGAAATGCCTCGCTATCGATCTCGGCCTCGGGGGACTCTACGCTGAGGAGGTCTGCGCCAGGGCAAAGATGGACAAAAACAAAAGACCGGCAGAACTGACGGCCAAAGAGCAATCCGCCCTCCTCAAGGCCGTCAAACAGCTCATCTCCCAGCAGCCAAGGCCGGTCGTTCTCATGAAAAACGATGCTGTTTCAGACGTCTTCCCGTTCCCTCTTGAGACCATCGGGGGCGATTATCAGGTATTCCCCTCATTGAGCGAGGCGCTCGAGCATTATTGCGCCCATGCCAGGGACGCGCCCACGACATCATACGACGCCAAGGTGGCTGAACTGAAGAGGATCATCGAGCAGCAGGAGAAGAACATCACCCTGCTGGAGGCAGAGGAGCAGGAGCAGCGCCGGAAGGCGGATGCGATCTATGCGAACTACGCCCAAATCAGCACCATCCTGGATGAGCTGAAGGCCATCTCCAGGAAGCACAGCTGGCAGGACATACAGAAAAAAACCAAGGGACACGCCATCATCAAAGGGGTGAATCCGAGGGAGAAAAGCATCGTCCTCGACATCGCCGAGAACAAATCGGCTCAGTAGAAAGTGCAGGGCAGCATCAATTCGTGAGCGATATCACCCAGAACAGAAGCGATTCGACAAGGGGGACGCCCCCTGCGGGGAATGTCGATTAAAATTCGAGAAGCGAAGAGCGAGCCGATGCTGCCCCGAGCGCAAGCGAGACTTCTACAGAGCCGAAACAAATCGTAAGCTTTTTAAATGGACTTTGGCTCCCCATCCCTGGACGGCCAGAGGAGCCTGGTTCTACCGGATCCCATTCCGAACTCCGCAGTCAAGCAGGCTTCCGTTCCTGGGAGTACTGCACTCGCGTGCGGGAAGCCAGGGAAGCTGTCCGCCTTTTTTTCATCTCATTCCAAGCGAACGAGTCCTTCTGGATCCATCTTGAAAAATGGGTTCCACGCCACTTCCCACAGGTGTCCATCGGGATCGGAGAAATAGCCGCAATAGCCTCCCCAGAACACGTCCTGCCCGTCCTTGACGATTATACCGCCTGCCCGCTTGGCCCCCAGGAGCACCATGTCCACTTCTTCCTTCCTCCTCACGTTATGTGCCAATGCGATGCCGCGGAATCCTTCTCCTTCCGGAGAGACCGCGGCATCCTCGGCCAACGCCGTCCGGGAATACAATCCCAGCACTGCCCCTCTGGACTTGAAGAAGGTGACTCCTTCCGTGCTGCTTTTCGATTTTTCGAATCCCAGCTGCTCGTAAAAGCGGGTGGATTTCTTCAAATCACCGACGCCCAATGTGATCATGCTGATCCTAGGCTCCATTGCGCACCTCTTGGATGTCTTTGATCGAATGAATGTGCCTCTCCTTCTCGCTGCTCAGATGGCCGTGCAGCAGCCCCCTCTCCGCAAGCCGGGGAAAGATATCAGATTCGAGGCTTTTCCCCTCGTAGTCGAAGATCTCCGGCTCGGCGATGAACAGGGGAGAGAACACCAGATAGATGTCTGATTTCTTCGGCTTCTGGGAGAACTCCAGCACCTTCGTGCCCTCGACTTTCACCGTTCCTTTCTCCCGCGGCGTGGGAGAGGTGGTGAGCATGATGGTGGCAAGCGCGTGGTTCTTCACGTGGTCGTTCCACAGCTCTTCGATGTTCACCTTGTCGAACAGGATGTCCGCGTAGGCCACCAGGAACGGGGTGTGGATCTTGCCTTTCGCGAGGGAGAGGGACTGGAATGTTCCCGACGACGCTTTCTCCTCGATGTAGGAGATCGATACTCCCAAATCAGAGCCGTTCTTGATGGTCTCGAACAGCCGCGTCATGACCTTGTGCCGTGAGATGATGTAGATGGCCTTGAAGCCGGAGTCGCGCAATGCCCTGATGGCGTGCTCGATGAGCGGCCTCCCGCGGACAGGGGCAAGGGGGCTGTACACCCTGTTCCCGATGTCCAGCCTTGCTTCGTCCCCCCCGGCAAGGATGACGGCAGTCCTTTTCTCCCTGAGGGAGCTCCTGACCAGGTGCTCGATGGCCTGCGACCGGTTCTTGATATACACGTTGTCGACCATGCCGTCGATGCCGGACAGCAGCCGCTCGTCTATGGTGATGGAGATCTTCTCTCTCATGGCATCAGGCCATCCGGTAGGGTATATAAATATATCGGATAAAGTAGGATAAAGGTAAGATATTTAAAGAATGAGGGTCTGCCTGTATGCATCATGAAAATAACCGTTGTTGGCGTCGGCTACGTGGGGCTGGTGGTCGCGGTCTGCCTGGCGGAGCTCGGCAATGATGTCCTGGGCATAGGCCGCTCCAAGGAGAAGATAGACGGCCTCAACCAGGGCAGGGTGCCCATCTATGAGCCGGGCCTGGAGGAAATGCTCCACCGCAACCAGAAGGAAGGCCGCATCAGGTTCACCACGGACATGAAGCTCGCGGTCGAGCACGGCAAGGTCATCTTCATCGGCGTGGGGACTCCCATGGGTGAGGACCACCGCGCGGACCTGTCCCAAGTCCTTGATGTCGCGGAGAAGATAGGATGCTATATGGACGGCTACAAGGTAGTCGTGGACAAGAGCACCGTCCCCGTTGGGACGGCAGACAAGGTCGCCGCGGCAATACGGCAGAACCAGAAGGCGCCAACGGAATTTGACGTCGTCTCCAACCCAGAATTCCTCCGGGAAGGTGAAGCCATCAATGACTTCCTCATCCCAGACAGAATCGTGGTGGGGGTCTCCTCAGACCGCGCGAGGAAGGCCATGGAGCAGGTCTACAAGGGCATCGCCCGCACAGACCGCCCGTTGATGTTCACCGACGTCAAGAGCGCGGAGATCATCAAGTATGCGAGCAACGCCATGCTTGCCACCAGGATATCGTTCATGAACGAGCTCTCCTGCCTCTGCGAGAAGGTTGGTGGGGACATCAAGGAAGTCGCCAAGGGCATCGGCTTGGATGTGCGCATCGGCCCGCGCTTCCTCCAGGCAGGTGTCGGTTATGGGGGCTCGTGCTTCCCAAAGGACGTCCAGGCCCTCGTCATGACCATGAAGGGGCACGGGTGCGGCACCAGCATCCTTGAAGCGGTGGAGGCCGTCAACCAGCAGCAGAAGCGCTCACTCATCCCAAAGCTCCGGAGATTCCTCCCTGCGCTTGCAGGAAAGGCCGTCGCCGTTTGGGGGCTCGCGTTCAAGCCAAAGACGGATGACATGAGGGAAGCGCCGTCCATCGTGCTCATTAGGGAGCTCCAGAAGCTCGGGGCGAACGTGAGGGCATTCGACCCGGTTGCCGAAGAGACCGCAAAGCGCATCCTCGATGGGGTGGAATACACCTCAAGCCCGTACGATACCGTCAAGGGAGCGGATGCCCTCCTCGTGATGACGGAATGGAACGAGTTCAGGAGCCTGGACATGAGGAAAGTGAAAAGCCTCATGGGATCCCCCATCCTTATCGACGGGAGGAACATCTACGATCCGAAGGAGATGGCCGCGATAGGGTTCTCCTACGCGGGCGTGGGAAGATGAAGGCCGTGCTCCTCTGCGCGGGCTACGGCACGCGGCTCTATCCCCTGACAAAGGACAAGCCCAAGCACCTCCTCGATGTCGGGGGCAAGCCCATCCTGGAGCATCTCCTCGACAAAGTCCAGGATGTCGATGCCGTCGATGGCGTCTATCTCGTCACCAACGCGAAATTCTTCTACTCGTTCCTCGAATGGGCCAAGGACTATGCGTACCGCAACCCGCGGGCGAAGCGCATCGAGATACTCAACGACGGCACGGACTCGAACGACGCGCGCCTCGGTGCTTTGGGGGACGTCCTCTTCGCCATCAAAAAAAAGGGAGTGAAGGAAGATCTTCTCCTCATCGCGGCGGACAATCTTTTTGATTTCCAGCTCACCGGCATGAAGAAGATGTTCGACCAGAAGGGCAAGACGGTCATCGCGCTTTTCGACGTCAAGGACAGGTCGCTGGCCAGGCATTATGGCGTCGTGCAGGTGGACGGCGACGGCAAGCTCGTCCACTTCGTGGAAAAGCCGGAGCACCCACAATCCACTTTGGTATCGACCGGAATCTACTTCCTCCCTCAGCGGGATCTCAGGCTCCTGGACGTCTACGTCAAGTACGGCTACAGCACGGACAAGATAGGCTCGTTCTTCGAATGGCTGCACAAGAAGGAAGACGTCTACTGCTACACCGCCTTGGAGAGGTGGTATGACATCGGCACCAAAGAGCAGCTCGAGGAGGCCAGCAGGCACTATGCGCAGAGACAGGTGCTCCTCTGAGGTCCCATGAAAAGGGTCCTTGTCACCGGCGGCGCAGGCTTCCTGGGGAGCCATCTCTGCGAGCACCTTCTGCAGAAGGGATATGAAGTCATCTGCATGGACAATCTCATCACGGGAAGCGCGGAGAACATAGCGCACCTCAGGGACAATCCCCATTTCTCCTACATCAAGCACAATGTCTGCGAGCACATCCAGATAAGCGGAAAGCTGGACTACGTGCTCCACTTCGCGAGCCCTGCCTCCCCGATAGACTACCAGAAGATTCCCATCCAGACGCTCAAGACCGGCAGCCTGGGCACGCACAACACCCTGGGCCTGGCATTGGCGAAAAAGGCGGTCTATACGCTCGCCTCCACCTCCGAGGTCTATGGTGATCCATTGGTGAGCCCGCAGCCGGAGACCTATTGGGGCAACGTCAACCCCATAGGCTTGAGGGGCTGCTATGACGAGGCAAAGCGCTTCGCCGAAGCCCTGGTCATGGCCTATCACCGCATCCACAGGCTCGACACGAGGATTGTCCGCATCTTCAACACCTATGGGCCGCGGATGCGCCTCAACGACGGCAGGGTCGTCCCCAACCTCATCGGCCAGGCATTGGCAGGCAAGCCGCTCACGGTGTACGGCGACGGCTCACAGACGAGGAGCTTCTGCTATGTCTCTGATCTGATAGGGGGAATATATCTCCTCATGACATCCGGCATCACCGATCCCATCAATATAGGAAATCCTGACGAATGCACCATCACGGAATTCGCGGAGATCATCCGGAAACTCACGAAGACAGCAAGCACGATCACCTTCCAGCCGTTGCCGGAGGACGACCCGAAGCAGCGCTGTCCGGACATCTCCAAGGCGAGGAAGGAACTGGGGTGGGAGCCAAAAGTCCCTTTGCAGGAAGGGTTGAAGAAGACCATCGCATGGTTCTCCGGGCAGAACGCGTGACTGGCCAGCTAAAACCTGACCTTATCCGTCATTCTCAGGAGCATGTTGTTGATGCCGCTCGTGTTGCGGTAGCCGAAATCGAAGAACGCCGGGAAGTCCGAATGCCGGAGGGTGTGCGCGAGCTCCGCCTGTCCGTTCAGCACCCCTATCCTCTTTGCCAGCACCGTTTCCACATTGTTCTCAAGCGAGACAGGCACCATAGGGTTGAGGTGAGACTTGATATGCCTGCTTATCCTTCCCTGCTGCTGCGCATAGAAGAGCAGCTGGGGGGCAAGTTCCATCGGCAGCACGCTGGTATGCCTCCCCTCTTCCTTGAGGAGCCGCGTCATCCGCTCAAGCGCATAGCCTTTCTCCCAATCCCTGACAAAGAGCGCCCTGTTCTTGATGCCGGTGTACGCTATGTTCCCAGGCAGCCCTTTCATCACCCTGCCTTCAATCTCCATCAATTCCCTTGCCTGCTCAATAATGTCCATCATGAGGGGAATGGACTCGCCGCACAATGAGGCAAGCGTGGAAAAATCCTTTTCTGCAAACCAACGGCCACGCAGCTCCCTGACGCTTTTGGCAAATTGCTCCCACTCCCTGTCCCGCTTCTTGGTAATCTTAGCGATGGCCTCGAACGTGTATGTAAGGGAATTGAGGCGGAGCATGCTGTCCCGCACGTTGATCCTGCCGCTCAACTGCTGCCCGAGGAAATCCCTCGGGTAATGCCTGATGACGATGTCGCAGAGGACAGCGCGCAGGGCAATCCCCTCTTCTTCCTTCGTGAGGGCTTTCCCCGTGATGCGCTTTCCGTGGACGAGGCGCAATTTTCCCGAAGGGTAGACATAAGCGACTTCCCCGAAGCCGCTTTCCGTGATGAACAGGAATGGATGCCGCGCGATGTAGCGGGTTTTGCCGTCGAGAAGCATGAAGCTCCGCCGGAAGAGCGGCAGCGGCCTTCTTTCATCATCCCCCATCACGAAGACAAGGTCGAGATCTGAGATGCCGGGCTGCGACGGGTTCCCCCAGTCATATACGGCGGCAATATCGGCATCACCAGTATAACGGCCGATGATCCCCCTCAGCGCATTCCGGTAATCTTCCTTAGAGAGCTTTCGCGGCTCGTTGAAGTGCGAAAGCCCCCCTACAGGCGTTTCGCGGCCTTTGACCATGCGTCCTCCGCAAGCAGGTGCATCCCTTCGACAAGCTCCCGCACGGGAACGGGGTTCTTCTTCCTCATGCGGAGCAGCAGATCGCCAAGGTAGGCGTTTATCCGGTAGGGGGCGACGGGATTGGCCCTCGCCTTGAGCCGGACAAACGGCAGTTCGGGGAATGGCTGCCATCGCTCCCGTATGCTGCTCATCGTCTCTATGGGCTCCCACAGCTCCTCCCTGAAGTCTTTTTTCGCCATGCTGAACGAGAATTTCTTGTAGACCAGCACGTCCTTCGCCTGCAGGTAGAGCGAAGGGAACAGCGCTATCAGGTGAAGGAAATTCTTGGCATCGTAGCTTCCCAGCGCATCAACTTTTTCCTCGCGCATCCCCCTGAAACGCTGCACGAACCAGAACAGCTTGGCGTATTGCTCCGGCCCCATCTCGCGCCGCCCGATGGACAATACGCTGTCCTCCGTCAGGGCCTTCGCGTAGCTGAACAGCGGCAAGGGGAAATACGCGCTCGAGTACCATTCAAGGTCGTGCTCCGGGACAATCATGCTTCCATGGTGCTGCAGGGGATCTATCCTGAAGAAGAACCTGCGCATCAGGAAGATCTTCCTCCGCAAAGCAAGCAGCCGGCGCGGGTCGTGGAGAGCCTCTTTTCCGATCACGAGGAGGGTGTCGCAGTCGCTCCATCCCTTCACGAAATCATTGGTGGCGAGGCTGCCGTGGAGATAGCATCCTTTGACGTCATCAGCGAGCTTCTTGCCGGCATATTCCTGCAGCTCCTTGACGGGCTGGAGATACCCGTGGTCTTTCTTGTCATACTCCTTGAGCGAGAACCCCTCGCAGGGCCTTTTCCGCTCCTGCTTCGTTTTGCCTTTCTCCGCCAGGCAGAAGTCCTTGGAGAGCAGGGAAAGGAACGCAGAGCATGCTCCCGGCCCCTTTAACCTTCCCGCATAGGCCGCGCTTCCGGCGAACATTCTTCCGTTCTTCTGGTTGAGGTGCGTCGCGACCGTGCGCAGCCGCTCGAGCCGCTGCCTGTTCTCCAGCGAGACGTCCTGCACGAGGGGATAGAGCGCAAACCCGGCTTTTGAGAATCCGCCGTTGAGGAACGATTGCAGAGCGTCATGCAGCTCATTCTGGACGAACACCAGAAGATACTCTTCGCTGACACCCCCCTTCTCCAGCATGCTGTCTACATACCATTCAGGCTGCGCCATGCGCTGCGCCCGTTCCCCTTCCATTTTGCTACTTTTCTGGCCCATTGGAGAGTATGCCCCGCATGATGGAATAGTCGGTCTTGTCAAACGTCCTGAGCAGGAAAATGGCCGTCGCATAGACTGCCGCCCCGATGCCGGCAAGGATGAGGACATGCAGATGGAGATACTGCACCGCACCGAACATGAGTACGGCAGCGATGAGTGGTCTGGCAACGCCTCCGACGGAGAAAGGCAGCCTGACCGTCTTTGAGACGAACGTGTGATAGGTGATGAACAGCACTACCTCTGTCACCAATGTCGAGATGGCGGCTCCGGCGATGCCATAGAGGGGGATGAGGATGAGATTGAGGAGGACATTGACGCCTGCGGTGATGCCCTGCCCAATCATGCGCTGCTTCTGCCTGTCAATCGCGGACAGCGTGATGCCGAGATGGAAATTGACGAATTTCAGGAAGAGATACCACGCGATGATCTTCAGCACGAGCGAGGCCGCCGCATACTCCGCTCCGTAGAGGAAGGCGACAATACCGTCGGAAAGCGCGTACAGGCCGACAGAGACCGGAAGCCCGATGATGTAGAGATACTTGAGCGATCTCCCGTACAGCAGCGCGAGCTTTTCCCTTGAAGAGGCATGATAGCGGGAGAGCACCGGATAGATGGCATTGGTGTATACCATGGGCACGAAGAGCACGGCCAATGCAATATTGTAGGCGCTGCTGAACAGGGCGACGGCCACGTCCCCTTCCATGACCGAGAGCATGAACCCGCTGATGTAGAAATACAGGCTGCCGAACAGGATGGCCAGCCCGAAGGGCAGCGCTTCCCTGAGCATGGACTTCATGTAGGCAACATCAAGGAGGGAAAAACTCAGCCGCCCCCTGGAAAACACCCTCCACACGATAAGCGACCCCATCAGCACGACGCCCGCTTCAACCGCCACGAAGGAAACCGAGAAGGCAACGACACCTTTGTCCAGGGCAAGAATGGTGATGCTCGCTGCGGCAAGGACAGCCATCCTCGTTATCTTGAGCAGAGAATCGAACTCCATGCGCTCGAACGCCCTGAAGATGGAGTAGAGCAGTTCTGTGAACGTCCCTAAAATGGCGAAGAGCCAGATGATGTAGACGATGCCTTTTGTCGTTTGCGGATATCTGAAGAGATTGAGGACGATGACGATGAATGCTCCGGACAAGGCCGAAAAGATGATCTTCAGGAAAATGCTGTTGGCGACGTATTTTTCCAGCCCGCCCTTGTCCCTGGCCACCGTCCGCACCAGCAGCTGGTTGAGGCCCCAGTCGGCGAGGATCATGGCGATGAACGAGAGGGAGAGCGCGAAGCTGAACTTGCCGAAGTCCTCCTGGCTCAGCAGCCGCGCGGCGTAGATCATCACCACGAACTGCAGGACCTTCGACACCATCTCCGCGGCCGCGAGATAGGCGGTGTTCCGCGAGATTCTCCTTGCCGTCCCCATGCCCCAAAACAGCGCAAGATTGCTTAAAAACCTTTGGTACTTTGGTAGGCTATTTAGAATACGCCCTTACCTTCTCCGCCTGCTCCTTGCGGTACGCGATGAGCTTGCCCGTGTATTTCCCGCCGATGTTGAGGATCTCTACCGCCCCGATGGCCGCATTGGTCCCGTTGTTGAGGCCGACCCACAGCCCTCGGGAGGAATTCTTCAGGAGGGCCAAGGCAAGCTCCGGGGCATCTTCCTCCTTCTCCGCGACAGGGCAATAGATGGCAAAACCGTCCTCTTTCTTTGGGAGGTGGGCAGTCGGAATGAAGGCCAGGTTGAGGGCAGAGGCGTCCATTGCCTTCCCCTTGGTGCAGGGGACATCAAATTTTCTGAGAATCTCTTCTGCCTTCCCCATGGCGGCATTTTCCCCGCCGACAAGCACTGCCTTATCATATCCTTTCAGCATCTGCGCGGCAGCCCCTGCAGCCTCTTTCCCGTTATCCACCCCGGTGCACAGCACCGGGACGCCGGGAGGCATCTGCATGATGGAAAGAAGCGCATCCAGCCCCCCGAGATTGCCCGAACAAGGAACCCCGATCACCGGGCAGAGAACCTTGGCGGCCACGACGCCGGGAAGCGCGGCAGCCAGGCCGGCCCCGGCGATGACGACCCTATACTTTTTTTTGAGAATGTGCTCCACGTCTTCGGGCGTCTTGTGCGCGCTCGCCACCCTGAAGTCGTAAGATACCTTGTTTTTATCAAGGGCTTCGAGGACTTGCTTGTACGCTTTCTCGTCGCCTTTTGAGGCGAACAGCACGAGGACATCAGCCATTGTTCTCCACCCTTCCAACGAACGCAACCCCCATTAAAAACCTTTACCCTTCGCCGGCCCGGATTTTTCCCTCCTGCCGATAACGGCGAGCGCCTTCTCGAACTCTCCCGCGACCGCGTCCCAGGTATTTCCCCTTACGTGCTTCCGGTACGGGATGCGTCCTTTGCCGAGCTGCCGCTTGAGCGCGGCTGCCATGCCCTCCGCATCATCAGGCTCGCAGAGGCTTTCTTTGAAGCGGGAAAGGAGGAGCGCGACATCCCCTACCCTTGTCGCCACGATGGGGACATTGCAGGCCATGTACTCCACGACCTTGTAGGGGAAGCAGTACTCGGTGAACGCGTTCTTCCTGTTCGGCACCACGACCGCATCGCAGGCGTTGATGAGCTTGACCACTTCGTCCTGGTTCAGGGAGCCAAGATACCTGATGCCTTCCTGCGTAAGCTCCAGATATTTCTCCTCATCCCCGTAGAAGCGCCCGGCAATCACCAGCAGAAGGTCAGGGTTGTCCTTCCTCAATCCCGCAAACGCCTCGAGAAGGACGTCAATCCCCTGGCTCCGCTGGATGCTCCCCATGTAGCCGATGAGCTTCGCTCGTGCAGGCAATCCGAGCGCTTTCCTGCATCTCTCCCTGGGCAGCGGCCTGAACAATTTCATGTCAGCGCCGTTCTCCGCCACAAACACGTTTTCCTTCCGCATCGGAGCAATCTTCCTCCCGAGGGAATGGCTGACCGTCGTTATTGCATCGGCATCCCTGACGGCCTTCCGCTCCAGCACGGGCATGAAGGGGAGGGAATACGTTGCATACGTCTCGTAATTGTCATGCAAGTCGTAGACGAGCCGCGTCCCCGCCTTTCGTGCAGCCCATCTCCCGACAACGCCCCATAGCGGGTCGCTGGTCGCGACAAGCGCATCGTACCCCTCCTTCCTCAGCTGCCGCACGAGGCCGGAGCAAAACCCTGCTGCGGAGAAAATCCCGAAGGGCCGGATAAGGACTTTGATGCCGTGCAGTGTCGTATTTCTTGACTCACGCTTGCGGTAGTCCGCGCAATAGAAGTGGATGGTGTGGCCTCTTTTCGCCAGCGCGGAGAAGAGCCGCGTCTGCCTCCCGAAATCCTCGGAGATGATGTCCCGGGTGGCCGTATACCTGCTCGTGAGGACAAGTAGTTTCATATCCCCTGCTTCGTTTGTCGATTTATATATCTTGCCCATCAGAAAAACAGCCGCAAATAATCACGTTTTCATCTCTGGCTGAAAGTCAAAACCCCCTATTTGCTGTGGCCGAAGATACCGCAAGCATATTTTTGACAACTCGTTGAAATGGTCATTTAGCCTTTGAGGGGAGACACCCATAGGCTCAACATAAATCGCGCTCGCTTCCCGAAGAGTGGTGTAGTCAGGATCGATATCCTTCTGCAATGGCATACCTGTCTTCTTAAGGTAGAACTCTTGTACCTCCCTGTCTCTGGCGAGATTGTTATACCACGGGGTGCCCCTCAAAGGCATTCCGCCTGACAAGTCCACCCGCACGATGCCCCCCTCTCCATACGTTTTTTTTGCATGTCTATCGAGAATCCTATCAAGACAATCAGCATTGTAGCGCAGGGTTTCTTCAGATTCTCCCGGCATGCCGACAATAAGCGGCAGGAACACGTCCACCTTATTTTCAGTCAATGAACCGATAAGGTTCTCTATCTTAGGATACCCATAGGCTCTTTTATGAGATTTGCTGTTGACCTCCGGAGAGAAATTTTCTATTCCCAAAAAGAGATTGATGATCCCAACCTCGCGCAATAACCGTATCATTTCAGTGCTATCTTCCGGCGTGAAGTATGGTGCATATCCATATGCCCTGAATTGGAGGTTATCAGGCAATGAAGCCTTCTTGCGCGCTTCTGAGAGTGCACGAAGCTTCGGCAGGGTGGCTGCGATGTCATCACAAAGGAAGTATTCCGTAATGCCGTGTGTAGAGTAAAGATGCCCTATTTGCCCCCAAAATCTTTCTGCCAGCATGCTCTGGGTCGTGGTCCGTTGGCTGGTGCAGTATGCGCAAGGACCCTCTTGCTCTGCTTTTTCACAGCCTGTCGTGAATTGAACACCGATTCTGCCGATGAAACTGCCGCCAGAACCCTTCCTCAACTCTCCAAACAAACGAGTGCGTGAATCATACCCTTCCATGATGGCTGCGTAGTTTTGGGTATGTGTGAAATCCCAACGGGGACGTCTGTTAAGGTTGAAGGGCCTGGAAGGACCCGTCATTACCTTACCATCCACCCGATAAAAGAGATTGGGAATTTGTTGTGGGGAGAATCCTCGGAGGATTCCCACAATCGTCTCCTCACCATCCCCCCTGGCGATATAATCCACCGCAGGATGCTGTTCCAGGACTAAACGGGCAATCAATGGGTTGGACACCCCATAACTCCCAAGCACGACCCGCTTGCCAAGGTCAATCTCCTTCAATTTCCGTGCCAGCTCCAACCCAGACTCAAGGTTATGGAACCACACGCTAACCCCTACAACATCTGCATCGGCACAACTCTCCACAACATCGTCAACAGTCCTGTACGAAAACGCATAATCCTCCGCTGACATGCCGCTGGCAACAGAATCACTGATACAGCTAATGTCCGCATCAGGGAAGTGCTGCCTCGCGACTGCCGCCAGCACTTCAATGCCTGACTGGGGAGGATTCACTAGGTCCTCGGTTCCCCATGTGATGCCGCCATACTTCTTTGACGGGGGCGGAAATATGAGCTTCGCTTTCATGCAGGCAGCCTCTATAATTTAACCACTTATTAGTGAATATTTTGTATCCATTAATATAATAAATCTTTGGCACAAAATTACATAATAATTGAAAATATTTATAAATAAATTAAATTATTAAGTAAAATATGCATCAATTGGACAAAATAGACAGAAAAATCCTGCACGAGCTGGACCTCAACGCCCGCCTCCCGCTTTCACAGTTGGCAAAGAGGCTTGGGCTGTCCAGGGACGTCGCCAATTACAGGATGAAGAAGCTTGAAAAAGAGAAGGTAATCAGAGGCTACCGTGCGTTCATTGATGCCTCCCGGCTTGGCTACCGGATGTACCGCGTCTGCCTCAAGTTCTACGCCATCAGCAACAAGGATTACATTGAATTGACCGATATGCTGGCAAGCCAGGAAAATGTCTTCTGGGTGGGCCAGACCGACGGCTTCATCGACATCGTCTTCGGCGCCTGGTTCAGGACAGCCAGCGAATTCAACGATTTCTATGCGTCAATCATAGAGAAGTTCCGGCCAGTCATCAAGCAGGACTATGTCCATGAGCTGCTGTCCTACTCGTATCTTGACAGGGCACATCTCATAGACTCAAAAGCATTCCAAAGGTCTGAGATTATAGTCGGGGGAAACAGGGAAGAGGCTATCGACGGCAAAGACATCGAAATACTCAAAATGCTCTCCACAAACGCAAGAACTCCCCTCATAGGCATCGCAAACAACCTCAGGATGGACAGCGCTTCAATCATCTACCGGATAAGGAATCTCGAGAGCAAAGGAGTGGTTGCCGGCTACAAGGTCGACCTTAGCCTTAAGGAGCTCTACAGATCCTTCTACTCTATCAAGATGTACCTCTCCCGGTTTGGGAGGAGGAGAGAACTTATAGCATATCTGAAATCCAAGCCCATCGTGGTCAATTTCACGCGGGCGATTGGAAGCTGGGACGTGGAGTTTGATGTGGAAGTGGAAAATGACGGAGAATACCATTCATTCATCCAGGACGTCAAGGACAGGTTTGACTTCATCTCAGAAATCTCCTTCTTCAGGGTGACAAAAAACCTCAAGGTGACAAACCTGCCTCGGATTACCCCTCAAGACAACCATTGCAAAGCATAACCTTTATAAACGAAAAAACACTCCTTTTTGCATGGATTTACCGTCGGGAAATGACCGTTTTCTGAGCCCATGACAGCGGAGCAGCAGCCAGCCGAAGGAACGCGCATCGTCCCCCGCCTCCTGCAGGAGGAGATGAAGCAGAGCTACCTCGATTATTCCATGAGCGTGATCGTGGGCAGGGCCCTGCCGGACGTCCGGGACGGACTCAAGCCGGTCCACCGAAGAGTCCTCTATACCATGTGGGAATCCGGCCTGCTGCACAACAAGCCCTTCAGGAAGTCCGCGAACGTGGTAGGGAATTGCATGGCAAAATGGCACCCCCACGGCGACCTGGCCATCTACGACACCCTCGTAAGGCTCGCCCAGGACTTCTCCATGCGCTACCTCCTTGTCCAGGGGCAGGGCAACTTCGGCAGCATCGACGGCGACCGCGCGGCGGCCATGCGCTACACCGAAGCGCGGCTGACGAAGCTCGCGGAGGAGATGCTCCAGGACATCGACAAGGAGACCGTCCCCTTCGTGCCAAACTTCGACAATACCGCGAAAGAGCCCTCTGTCCTGCCGTCAAAACTGCCCAACCTTCTCGTCAACGGCTCCGCGGGCATCGCCGTGGGCATGGCCACCAACATCCCGCCCCATAACCTGGGGGAAGTGGCGGACGCCATCGCCCTTCTCATCGACAATCCCGATGCCACCATCCAGGAGCTCATGACGCACGTCCCAGGGCCGGACTTCCCCACCGGTGGCATCATCCAGGGCAGGGCAGGCATCATGCACGCCTACGCCACGGGCAGAGGCAAGACCGTGGTCCGCGCGAAGACAGGAGTGGAAGATGTCAAGGGAAGGAAGAACATCATCGTCTCCGAGATCCCGTACATGGTCAACAAGGCGGAGCTCATCAAGGAGATCGCTGACCTGGTGAACGACAAGCGCATCATCGGCGTCGCCGACCTCAGGGACGAGTCCGACAGGGACGGCCTCCGGATCGTCATCGAGCTCAAGAAGGACGCCGACCCGGACACCGTGCTCAACCAGCTCTTCTCCCACACGAGGCTGCAGACCACCTTCGGCATCATCATGATCGCGCTGGTGGGCAATGTTCCCAAGGTCCTCACCCTCAAGCAGATGATGGAGCATTACGTGGAGCACCGCAGGCTCATGGTGGCAAAGCGCACCCAGTTCGACCTCACCAAGGCCAGGGAGCGCTCCCACATCCTGGAGGGGCTCCTCATCGCGCTGGATGACATCGACGCCGTCGTGAAGCTCATCAAGGCCAGCGCGTCCGCGGAGACCGCCCATGCGTCATTGCGCACCGCGTACAAACTCTCGGACGAGCAGGCGAAGGCCATCCTCGACATGCGCCTGCAGCGCCTCACCTCCCTCGAGCAGGGCAAGATACGGCAGGAGCACAAGGAGCTCGCCGTCCTCATCACGGAGCTCCAGTCCATCCTCGACAGCTCCCAGAAGGTGCTCAACATCATCAAGAAAGAGCTCAGGGAGCTGAAATCCCAGTACGCGGATGCCCGCCGCACCACGCTGAGCGAAGCGGAAGCGGAGGCGATCAGCATGGAAGACCTCATCGAGGAAGGGAACACGGTCATCACGGTCACCAAATCCGGCTACATCAAGCGCCTGCCTCTGGCCACGTACAAGCAACAGCACCGGGGCGGCAAGGGAGTCATCGCCACCACCACCAGGGAGGAGGACATCGTCGCGGACATCTTCATCGCGCACACCCACGCCACCCTGCTCTGCTTCACCAACAGGGGCCGGATGCACTGGCTCAAGACCTATGCCATCCCGGAGGCGAGCAGGCAGGCCAAGGGCAAGGCCATCGTCAACCTCCTCTCCCTCGAGCAGGGCGAGCACGTCACCACCTTCATCCCCGTCAGGGAGTTCGACGACAAGCACCACCTCATCATGGCCACGAGGAACGGGACCATCAAGAAGACCAACCTCATCGCCTATTCCAACCAGCGGAAGACGGGCATCATCGCCATCACCCTGGACGAGGGCGACCGCCTCATGGATGTCAAGCTGACAGATGGAAAACAGGATGTCCTTCTTGCTACGGCGCAGGGCATGGCTGTTCGCTTTGCTGAAGAGGATGTGCGGCCAACAGGACGATCTTCACAGGGTGTTAGGGGTATTACACTTAAGAGGGATGATAAGGTTATTGGCATGATTGTCGCTGAGAAAGACAGCAACAAGGATATCCTTACGATAACCAGTAATGGGTATGGTAAGCGCACCCCAATCAAACTTTATCGTCACATCTCGAGAGGAGGTTCAGGAGTTAAAGATATTCAGACCGAGGATCGCAACGGACCTGTGGCCAGTGTTACCTGCGTCTCTGATAACGACGAGATCATGGTCATCACCAAGTCCGGCATCACCATCCGCACCCCGGTGTCCGGCATCTCCATCATCGGGCGCAACACGCAGGGAGTCCGCATCATGCGCCTGGAGCAGGGCGACGAGATCGTTTCTGTCACGAGGGTGGAGAAGGAGACGGAATAAACTTAGAAATACGCTTCTCCATTGGGCAAAATCCGTGCTTCTTTGCACCCTTCCAATTTTCCCAAATTCCTTGAATGAACCCTCATTTTACGGGGAGTAATGATGTGGGCCACATATCCGCCAAAATCGTCGGTGCCTTTTTCATGCTCAATGAAGTATTTTTCGTATTCTCGCGATAACCTTTCTAAAAACTCCTTGTCGAATATTCTTGTCCCGCTTCTTATTCTCTTAGTGATACCCATAAGTTCTTGAGAGTGCCTATATGAGGTGCCACAACTTGCCGAAGCCCTGCCCCCCTCAAAAGGGATCAGAGGGTCAAGATACAAATCAGCAGCATATAGCTGAGCGTCATGAATGGATGCATAAAAAGCAGTGAGAGGATAATCTTTCCTAAATCCCTCATCATGCTTCAGACCGACTGTTACGAGTTCATCCAAAGATTTTGAATACAACCTCGCCGATTCTTCAGTATTAAGCCTTCCATTGAAGGCTAAGTAATCCCCTGCTGCGGTCTTCCGGAACTTATCGCTCGCAAGGGTGATCCATTCCCTTTTCTCTGGAGAGAGATGCAACTGATCAGATTCGGCAAACCTATGCATCAAATCAGAGGCTATTAATGCACATTTTCTCCCTTGGAACACAGCAATTAAAGTCATGACTATGGAGTGATTAATCTCTTTTTAAACTTACGCTCCGTGCCTTCAGCAAGACCCACCACAAACATTTTTATAACCTCCTCTCCCGCAGTTCTCCCATGTCAGTCGCCAAGGTTCTCGTGCAGGTAAGGAAGGAGACCATCCCCTCAAAGAAGGAGGAGCAGGATGCGTTCTCCAAGGTCAAGCCGATCATCAAAAAGATACAGGATTCCATCCCCCACGCGGACGCCGTCATCGGCGGCTCCGGGGCCAAGGGGACGTGGCTCAAGACCTTTGACGTTGATGTCTTCGTGATGTTCCACTACAAGGATTATGAAAAGCGCAGCGCGGAATTGTCGGATATCCTGGGAAAAGCATTGAAGAAGAGATTCAGGAGCGTGCAGCGCCTCCACGGCTCCCGGGACTATTTCCGCATCGCGGACAACGGCATCACCTTCGAGGTCATCCCCATCCTGAAGATATCGAAGGCGGCGCAGGCGAAGAACATCACTGACATCTCCCCCCTGCATACGAAGTGGGTGAGGAAGCACAAGAAGCTCGCTGATGAGATCCGCCTCACCAAGCAGTTCTGCAAGGCCAACAACCTCTACGGGGCGGAGAGCTACATCAGGGGATTCTCCGGCTATGTCTGCGAGATCCTGACGATCCACCATGGCTCTTTCCTCAAGCTCCTGAAAGCTGCCGCCAGATGGAAGGAAGCGACGGTCATCGACGTCGCCGGCTATTACCGGAAGAAGAACGTCTTCCTGGAGATGAACAGGTCGAAGCTGGTCTCCCCCCTGATCGTCATCGATCCGGTGCAGCATGACCGCAACGCGGCCGCGGCATTGTCGCCTGAAAAATTCAGCCATTTCATCCTCAAGGCAGGGGAGTTCCTGTCCGCGCCATCCATTGGCTTCTTCAGGGAGAAGTCCTGGGACAGGGAAGAGCTGAAGAAAGAGCACCGGGGAAAGAAGATAGTCATGATCCATCTTGCTCCCTTGGAAGGCAAGGATGACATCGTCGGCAGCAAGATGATGAAGGTGTACGAGTTCCTCGAGCAGCAGGCCGGCCGCCACCACTTCACCGCGCTCTACTCAGACTGGCAGTGGAACAGGAAGGACGACGCGTCCATCGCCTTCGTCTTCGGCGGGAAGCCCCTTCCCCCGACCATCGAGCGGGAAGGCCCCCCGCTGTTCGCCAGGCAGCATGTCGAGAAATTCAGGAAGCTCCACAAGGAAGTCTTCACGAGAGGCAAGCGCCTCTATGCCGTGGAGCCGAGGCCCTACACGGTGCCGGAAGCCCTGTTCGCGGATGCGCTGAAAGACAATTATGTGAAGGAGCGTACGTCAGGAGCACGGATAGAGGTGCTGTGATGCAGGCAGTCATCCTCGCTGCCGGAAAATCCATGCGGACATACCCGCTCACCTTGACCAGGCCCAAGCCGCTCCTTCCTCTCGCGAACAAGCCCCTCCTTGCCCACACCCTTGACCGGCTCAAGGGAATCGTCAGCGAGGCCATCATCGTGGTCGGATACATGGGCAGCATGATCGAAGACCGCTTCGGCTATGAGCACGAAGGCATCCGGCTGAAATATGTCGACCAGCAGGAGCAGCTCGGCACCGGCCACGCATTGCTCGTGGCCAGGCCGCATGTCAGGGGGAAGTTCATCGCCATGGCAGGGGACGACCTCTATGCGAGGGAAGACATCCTTGCCTGCGCCGATCACGGCAGCGCCATCCTCGTCGCTGAGCACCGGGAGCCGGAACGATTCGGCGTCATCATGGAGGAGAACGGCATCCTGAAGGACATCATCGAGAAGCCGGCAAGCCCCCCTTCCAACCTCATCAATACGTCCTTCTATGTCCTCCAGCCCGAGATCTTCGGCATCCTCTCATCCCTCCAAAGAAGCGAGCGCGGGGAATACGAGCTGACGGACGCGGTAAACGCATTGGCAAGAAAAACAAGCGTCCATTGCGTCAAGACGGCCAATCACGTCGCCATCGGCTATCCCTGGGACCTGCTGGGCGCAGACGGCGCAATCAGGAAGGGCCAAAACGCCATCGGGAAGGATTGCCTCATTGAGGGAGAAGTTGTCGATAGCTCCATCGGGGACAGCTGCATCATCAAGGGCAGGGTACGTGGCTCCGTCATCATGGACAATGTCATCATCGAGCAGGACTCCGTCATCGAGCATTCCATCATCGGCTCCGGCACCCATTTCTGGGGCATCATCCGCTCGGCCAAAGAAGCCCGGTCAATCGTCAACGGCAAAAGCGTCCCCGCGGGGGAATTCGGCGCCGCCGTAGGAGACAACGTGACCGCAAAGAACGTGGACATCGCTGCAGGATGCAAGATCTGGCCAGGCAAGACAGTCACCGGCGCCATCACCAAGGATATTTCCTGACCCATGGGAAAAAAACAGGGCAATGTTCCCAGAAAAATCCTCCTTGCCATCCTGCTCGGCCTGGCATCGTTCTTCCTTGATGCCGCGGTCATAGATGCGTTCCATCTGTTCAGGACGCCTGTCCTCGACGCCGTATTCGGCTTCTTTACGGACATCCTCGTCATTGCCGTGGCCATGCTCATCCTGCCGGCGGTTGCCCTGCTCTTGCGCAAAGACGTGCAGAAGGCTGTTCTTCTCTGCTTGGCGTTCCTCTTCGCCTTCCTCATCGGCGTCTCGACGAAGCTCGCTGTCCACCGCCTGCGCCCCCCGCTCTCCCCGCTCGACTTTGCCGAGCCGTTCTATTATTCCTTTCCCAGCCTGCACGCCCTCGTCGCCTTTGCCCTCCTGCCCATCCTCATCAGCGGATTTCCTAGGATGCGGAGGCCGCTCATCGGCCTCGCCTTCCTGGTTGCGTCCACCCGCCTCTATTTCGGCGTGCATTACCTCAGCGACGTGGCTTGGGGAGCCATCATCGGCTATGCGGTCGGATGGTATCTCTCGCACGACCATCTCACGAAGCCGGGAGCAGTGCGCCGCTTCCTTGCGTCCCACCGCCTTGAATTCAGGAGGAAGATGGCCCACATCGTATTCGGATTGGCCATCGTTCTCTGCATCCAGGCAGGAGTCCTCACCACCATCCGCCTGGGGATTCTCACCCTCATCGGACTCCTCATATCCCTCATCGAGCGCAGGTCGAGGCTCCCCCTCATCTCCCCAATGCTCGACGCCTTTGAACGCCCGGATGCGCGCCGATCCTTCCCCGGAAAAGGCCTGCTGTTCTTCCTGCTGGGAAGCTTTCTCAGCCTGTTCCTCTTCCCGCAGGACATCGCGCTCGCGTCCATCCTGGTGCTGACGTTCGGCGATGCGGTTTCCCACCTTTTCGGCATCCGCTTCGGCAAAGTCGCGCACCCGCTCACCGACAAGAAATTCGTCGAGGGGGCAATCGCCGGATTCGCCGCCGCGTTCCTCGGAGCGCTGCTTTTCGTCTCAGCGGCAGAGGCCCTTGTCGCCGCGTTCGCCGCCATGCTGGTCGAAGCCAGTGAAGTGCGCCTCAACGTCTTGCGGGCGGATGACAATCTTCTCATCCCTTTGGCGGCAGGAGCGGCCATCCTGGCATTGAGGCTGTCCGGCATGGTCCTCTAGCGTTTCACCAATGACTAACCACTCCACGCCCGATACAGTAAAGTATATAAACAAAAATAAGGACAATCCCCCAAAAAGAAGGTGGTGTACGTGAAAAAAGAGGCATTCCCTGCTATCATTCTCGGCCTGTTCTCCTCATCAAGGAAGCAGGATGACCTGGAGCTTCTTCCGCCTCCCCCTCCTTTCCCGGGCATGGATATCCTGGAGGAGGAGCCGGCGCAGGAGGCTGCTCCACAGAAGCGCGGACAGGAGCTGAAGGAAGAGAAAGCCTTCCGCACCCGCACGAAGATAACCATCAAGCGGCCAAGAGAGGACGCGGAAGCCATCCTCCGCCAGGCAGGATCAGCAGGGCAGGGCGAGCCCATTCCGGTCTCTGTTGGTGAGGAGGACAAATGGCTCTCGGAGGTGCCGCAATTTGACCTTGCCGAGGATAACTCTCCCTACAGCGAGGATTCGTTCAGGGAAATCAACACTGCCATAGACAGCACCAAGCAGCCCGTGCAGGAGAAGCAGGGCTTCCTGAGGCGCCTGTTCTCCCCCAAAAAGAAAGGGCCTTCCGAATCCACCGCACCAAGCCAGGACCTGCCCGCCGGCCAGGACGCGCTGGCGGAAGAAATGCCTTTCCCGGAGAATCAGGCGGACGAGACGGAAATCGAGCGCGTCACGAGGGAAATCAGCGAGGCGCGGCAGATGGTTATGGATCTTGACCTTGTCGGGGCCAAGAAATCCTATGTGGACATCATGAAATCCTACCGCCTGATGACACCGGATGAGCAGAAGCAGGTGTATGGGGCCATCAGGGGGCTCTACGATGAGCGCAAGACAGCGGAGAGCATGCACCTCAAATAACCACCTTCGCCAACTCTTTATTTCTCCCGCCCATCTTTAGCAAACTTAATAAAACAGGCAAAAGCGCCTTCCCGCATGAGGAATCTCTTCATCGTGGTGGACGGCATGGACGGCTCGGGAAAGACCGAGCTCATCAAGATGCTCCACAACCACCTGTTCTCGAAGGACAAGCGCTTCAAGCTCCTCACCACCCGCGAGCCGAGCACCGGGGTGTATGGGCAGCAGATCAGGAAGATGCTCGCAGAGGAGCGCGATCCCCAGCAGAACGCGGAGAGGCTGTTCGAGCTCTTCGTCAGAGACAGGGATGACCATCTCAGGCGCACCATCGGACCATTCCTGTCAGAGGAGGGCGATGGCTGCAACATCGTGCTGTGCGACCGCTATTATTACTCCACCCTCGCCTTCCAGCAGACCCAGGGCATCCCTTTCGCCCGCATCCTGGAGATGAACAAGGGATTCAGGAAGCCGGATGTGGCCATACTCCTGGACGTGAAGCCGGAAACCGCCCTGAAAAGGATAAGCGGAAGGCTGAAGGAGAAATTCGAGAACCTCGATTTCATGAGGCAGCTGAGGAGCAATTTCCTTGCACTGAAGGACAGGCTCGAAGACAACATCCTGGTCATAGACGCCAACAGGAAGCCGCAATCCGTCTTTGAGGACGCGAAGAAGGCTGTCGACCGGCTGGTTTCCCAGTGATCAGTGGTGCTTCTCGCCGCCGAGGGGAGTGGCATCCTCCCCATAATGCTCGAAATACTGCGATGACGCCATGCTGCGGTCGCCTTCGTCATGGGTGGGGCGATGGGAAAAATGAGGGGCGCTCGGCGCTGCCGCGGGGGAATTGCCGCTGTCCCTCTTCCTGAGGATGATGGCCGCGACCACGATGGAAAGGCCGAGCAGGAACGCGGGAACGGTATAATCGGCCGCGGCAACCTTCTGCTGCACGATGTTGGGGTACTGGTGGCACGAGAAGTCAGAGCCGCAGTAGGAATCCTTGGAGCAGTCCTCGTTGCTGTTGCACTCGCGCTGGCTGTACGTCACCACCCACATGAGGAAGAGGACGATGACGACTATGATGAAGATGACTCCCACGCCGGCATCTCCTTTCTTTCCAAAGAACATGGGAGAACGGAACGCCGCAAGGGTATTTAAATCTTTCTAAAGTAACCACTAATAAGTGAATAAAGAAATCGTCACGTCGAAGGTTTGTCTTCCTCTTCGCTGGGCTCCGGCTCTTCCACGAATGCGCTCAGCTTGGTGTTCTTCTGTACTGCCTTGAAGCTCACGTTTGATTTTTGCATGGTGCCTCCCCTTTCCCTATCCCAGCCCGGTGCTGCCGAAGCCGCCTTCATTCCTGCTGGTCTCGTCAAGCTCTCCCACATCCTCGAACGAGGCGTGCTCCACCCTTTGGAACACCATCTGCGCTATCTTCTTGCCTTTCTCCACCGTGTACGGCCTTTTCCCGAGATTGATGGCGATGATCCTGATCTCCCCCCGGTAGCCGGAATCGATGGTGCCCGGGGAATTGACCAGGGCAATGCCGTGGTTCAGCGCAAGGCCGCTCTTCGGCCGCACCTGCCCCTCGTATCCCTCCGGGATGGCCATGGAAATCCCCGTGGGGACGAGCGCAATCTTCATGGGCTCAAGGATCACGTCTTCCGAGGAGTACAGATCGACGCCCGCATCTCCCTTATGGGCGTAATGCGGAAGCATCGCGTCCTTTGTCCGCTTAATCCTGATGGTTATCATCGACGGGCAGCTTTTTCCCTCCAAAGAAATATTTAAACACTATTGGAATGAAACCTAGAGAGTGGAGAGGATAGGTAGCCTTCACCGGGAAATCATTTCTGCCTGAACGAGAAGATGGAGGAGAGCTTGTGGTCAAGCACCTCCCCGGTCGAGGGATGGATCTTCATGTTGAGCGTGTTGAACTGCTGCGTGACGTAGGTGATGTTCCACACGCTGCCGTACTCCGGCAGGTTTTGCAGGAGGGTGATGATCTTCATGCTCCTGTCCTTGGGATAGCGCTCCTGCTGGAACTCGTTCGCCTTCCGGATGACCTCCTTCAGCTCAAGCGCGTTCTTCGGGAGCCGGACCTCCTCTATCCTGGACTCCTCGCGCTTGAACGTCTCTTCCGCGTCCCGCATCTCCACGCCGTGCGGCTTGACCACGAAGGTGGTGATCTTCTCGTCCTTGTGCTGGTAGAACCCGAGCTGCCAGTCCTCCTGCTGGTCCTGGAGCATGGTGAACGCATGCGAGAAATAGGCGTCCTTGTGCAGTGACTTCCAGCCGGCGAATCCCGGATCGGAATCCAACGTGGCGAGTGCGGACCTCAATTCCATGGGAAAATAAAACGCTAAGATGTTTAAATATTTTTGGATGCGGCAAAAATTGTCCGCCGTGCTTCCGGAAAACCTGCCTATACCTTCACCATCTTCCCGAACGGCCCCGCGTTCACCACAATCGTTTTCCCGATCCTGTCCTGCTTCCCGGAGTTCTCGTGGATGTGGCCGCAGAAATGATAGGCGGGCTGCCATCTCTCCACGAACTTCCTGATGCTCTTGTTGCCGGAATGGCTGCCGAACACCTTGTCCAGCCTCGTGCCGTAGGGAGGGGCATGGGTCACGAGCACAACCCTCTTCCCCCTGTTCGCCTTGATGATTCTCTCGAGGGACTTGGACACCTTCACGAAGGCAGGGTCGATGACAGAGAAGCCGTCGCCGCCGTACCCAAGGAAGAGGACATCGCCGATGATCTCATAAGAATCATGGACGAAATGGGCATTGGGAACTCTCCTGCACAGCTTCGCCATGCTCCTTTCCCCTTCGTGGTTGCCGTTGACGATGATGAGCGGCTTCTTGAGGCCGGCAAGGAACCTGATAGTCTTGCCGAGGTTCATCTCGAAGATGGAGATGTCCCCGCAGCACACAATGGCATCAGGCTCCTGCTTCCTGCACAGTGCAGCCACATTCTTCAGCGCCTTCCGGGAATTGTGGGTGTCGGTGAAGACGAGGAGTTTCATGGGAGAAGGAATATTTTGGGGATTTTAAAGGTAATTGTCCCCTCAGATGGCATGGTACTCCTGCAGCACAATCTGGTCGTAATTGTCAGACTCGCCGACCACCCACAGGCGCCCGTTCCCGATGGTGGAGACCTTCTGCGCCAGCTCCTTGCCCCTCTCATCGAGGCTGATGCCGATGACCGAGACGGTGATGCCCGCATTCCTCGCCTTGGAGGCCCCCTCGAGCGTCAGCTTCTCCGGCTCCGCCCCCTTGGTCGGCAGGGCGTCCGTGATGAGGATGAGGTGCTTGGTCATCTCTCCGGAAGGGAACAGCTCGATGGCCTTCTGCAATGTCGCGGCAATGTCAGTCTCCCGCGATGCCTTCGCCTTGGTGATGGCCAGCAGCAGCCGCATGAAGTCCTGCGTCGGCTCCACGGTCTCCTTGACGTCTGAGCCGAAGACCATCAGCCCGACGTTGTCCTTCTCCGAGATGGCCTTGTACGCCAGCGCGATGCCCGCTTTCTTGCACGCCTCGAGCTTCTTCCCCTTCATCGAGCCGGAGGCGTCGAGCGCGTAGATGATGCACGCCTTCCCCCTGCTCTCCTTCTCGAAGGACTGGAGATCCTCTGGCGCGAGCGTCCGATGCGACCTCCGGATGGCCTTCTTGAGCGACTTCCTCAAGGCGATGTCCCGGTACCGGTCCCCTTTCCTGAACTCCTTGACCCCTTCCCGGGCGCCGTAGAGGAACTTCTCCTTGTTGGCCTTCTCCCCGGCCAGGCCGTGCGAGATGAGGTGGTCCAGCTCCTCGGTGTACAGCACCAGCGAGGCGAGGGTGACGCCCTGCTCTGAGAAATTCCCCTCTCCCGTCACCAGGCCCTGATGCTCCAGCTCTTGGTGCGTCTGCGCTATCCGCTGCCGGAGCTCCTTCCTGAACTCCGGGATGCCGATGTTCTTCCTGATGTAGTCGGGGTTGTAGCCGGACGCGAGCTTGATGAGCGTCTCCCCGTAGATCTGCTTCGCGATGGAGTAGTTCTTCACCATCTGCGCGAACATCATGTCCGGGGTGAAGGACGAGAGGCCGCGGTTGAAGGACTCGTTGATGAGCTTGCCCGCGTCGAGTGAAGCCTTGTCGTTCTCGAGCACGGAGTGCATGAGCTTCCTCTCCTCGTCCTGCGACGAAAGCTTGCCGTCCGCTTCCTCTATCCGCTCAAGTTTTTCGACAGCCGCCGGGCTGTCAAAAGCGACCACCCGGTTCTTCCGGGCTTTCGCCTTCCTCCCACTGCGCCTCCTGCACGTGGCGCTCGAACTCCTGCGCCACGAACTCGGACGGGGAAATGAGGTAGCGTGACGACGGCTTCAGCCGTATGCGGTGCGCGAGCACCGAGAGCAGGACTGCCTTGATGTCTCCGAACGCGACGTCCGTGCGCTTCTCGAGCAGCGCGTTCGCCTGCGAGCGCTCGTACAGCCCCAGGGTCGCGCGGATAGAGGGCTTCTTCTCGAGCTTGTCCGATTGGCGGAGCATGCGGATGAAATATGCCATCAGGGTGAGCATCTTCTCCGGCACGTTGCACAGCTTCTCGCCTTTCTCCCGCACGATCCTCTTCTCGATGTCAAGCGATTCCGGATAGCCCATGTAGATGAGGTCGAACCGGTCGAGCAGCACGTCAGAGAGCTTCTCCGTCGATGAGTCTTCCGGGTTCATCGTGGCGATGAACAGGAAATCGATGCCGAAATCGACATCATAGCTGCCGATCGTGGCCGCGCCCTCCTCCAGCACCTGCAGCAGCGCGTTCTGCAGCTTTTCAGCGCAGCGGTTGAGCTCGTCAAAGAACAGCACCCCCTTGTCCGCCTTGAAGATCTTGCCCTTGGTGAACGCCTCCGTGCTCGTCGGCCCGAACTTCAGCGCCTTGACGGGGTCGATGTCCCCCAGCAGGTCCTCGACAGAGAGGTCCGGGCTGCCCTGTATGCGGATGAAGGGGGCGCCCTTCCCGAGGAGATGGGAGATGTTCTTCGCCAAGGTGGTCTTGCCGATGCCCGGCGGCCCGATGATGATGATGTGCCTGCCAGCGAGCAGGGAGGATTTCACCGCCTGCTTCGCCTGCTCCTGCCCGAGGATGTCCGTGAACGGGTCGTCCTTTTCCAGCAATCTCTTGCGTAAAGTGTCTGTTATCATGTTGGCCTCCATGAAAAATCAAAAGGGAGAGGTAATAGCCGCCTTTTATTTAAAGATATCGTCCTCCTCCACCTCGAGAATTACGCATTCAGAACTATGCTGGCTTCACGCAGAATGGGGATAACGTCAGCAGAATAGCCTTGCTTGAGATAATCCTTGTTGATACCCATGCATTCCTTGTTATGGATGCATTGGCCGCACTGATCTACTTTAATGAAATTTGGTGGGTTGGATTCGAGGAGAAACATTTCCTTGTGTGACGGGGCAACGCAGACAGGGAGCTTCTCGAGCAATACTGTCATTTTCTTCTCTTCGGTGAAATCAAGAAGGTGGGCAAGAGGTACCCTCATATCAGCATACCTAACGGCGTGTTGCTGGTCAATCCTGGTGTCTCCTGACAGCATCAATCCCGAGACATAGATTTTCCTGATGCCGAGGCTCCAGAGAAGCTTAGCGATGTCCTGTAAGTGGTCTTTGTTGAGCCTGGTGATGACCATGTTCACGGCTACGGGGATATTTGCCTCTATCAGATTCCGGAATCCCTCCACAGCCTGATCGAAGCTCCCCCTCGCCATGGTGAGAGCATCCTGGATCTGCGCTGTATGGCCATGCAGAGAGGCCTTTATTGAGAGATTCGGGATGGCTTTCAGCTTCTCCACCATTCTTTTTGAATGAAACGCGCGGGCGTTCGAGATGATGGCAGTCTCCTTGAACTTCCCGTTTGCATATGAGAGGACATCCATGAAATGAGGATGGATGGTTGGCTCTGCGCCCCCTACCTCAAGGATAACTCCCTTGTTTGCATGATGGTCAATGAGGTCTTTGATGTAATCATATGGCAACACCCGCCGCGATGCTCTCGTGAACATGGTTGAGCAGAAGGTGCAGTTGCTGTTGCATAGCTCAGTGAGCCTGATGTGCAAATAGGATTCGATGTGCGTTCCATACCTTGTTTCCGTGTAGAAATGGTCTTGAATCATCATTGTAGGTCGGACATCCACCTCCCATGCCTCTGGAGGATACAAGGCATATAAACATTATGGTCAAACACGCTTTGCATCGGCACCGCCATTCCCTTGCACCAGAATATCAGCCAAAGATATAACTACGGCAGCCGGGAATCGAACCCGGACCACAAGCTCTTGCCGACTTCGTCGTCAGGCCCTTCTCGGCCCTGCCTCGGAGGCTTGGGAAGCTCGGATCATACCACTAGACCACTGCCGTATATGGAAAGGGACATGGCGGATGATTTTAAACATTATCATTGATGATATCCCTCCTTGGCTATCTTGGTTGTTATTAAAAAGTGGTTAAATTTAAATATTTATGGACAAACCCCCTCTCATGGTTGTCCGAACTGAATTGTGCCTCTATTTCGGCAGGATAGGTTTTGGAGGCCTGCTGGAGGGGCCCTTTAATCCTAATGTCCAATCCGAGGAAGGCATCTGGCGGTACAATCAGGCATTAAGCTGCGTCCAAGACTTCCTAAGGCCGAAAAACAGGCACATGATCCAGTATGGGATCCGTTGTTTGGTAACTAACGAGGATAACGCCAGCAAACTGATAGAGTTTTCAGAGAGAAGCATCCCAAAATCCACCGGCACCATCCAGCTTTTAGACTGTATACACGGAAGTACGCGGTTTTACAGAAAAATAAGCTTTCTTGAATGGAGTAGCGAGCATGCGGATAGGATTGCCAAAGAGATAAATGAACAAGGGTACCTTCACGAAGATGTGGCTCGTGATTTGAGAATAAGGGGTGAGCCAGAAACCGTAGATGCTTCCTCATTGGAGGGATTTTTAGAGCATATTAGCTGATTTTTGGCTGGCAAGATAACCCACTGGCCACCCACCGGAGCAAGCTTAATAAGGCCAAAAAACATACTCAGGGCATGATCAAGGGCTTCACGCCGCGCCTGTACCAGGAGACCATCCTAGCCACCGCTGCCCAGAAGAACACCCTGATCGTGCTGCCGACCGGCATGGGCAAGACCAACATCTTCCTCATGCTCGCGGCCCAGCGGCTGGCGCAGTATCCGAGCTCCAAAATCCTTCTTATCGGCCCCACCAAGCCCCTGATTGACCAGTATCACGCGGTGTTCAGGCAGCATTTCGAGATGCCGGAGGAGAGGATGGCCATCTTCACCGGCCTCGTCTCCCCGGAAAGGAGGGAGCTGCTCTGGAAGGACGCGTCAATCATTTTTTCCACCCCCCAGGGCCTGGAGAATGACATCATCTCCAGGAAGATAAGGCTTGAGGAGGTCTCCCTGCTGGGCTTCGATGAGGCGCACCGCGCGGTGGGCAACTACTCCTATGTCTTCATCGCCTCGCAATACCACAAGCTGGCGCGGTATCCGCGCATCGCTGGCATGACCGCCTCCCCCGGCACGGCCATGGAGGAGATCAAGGACGTCTGCCAGAACCTCTTCATTGAGGCCGTCGAGGTGCGGACGGACAGCGACCCGGACGTCAGGCCCTACGTGCAGGAGATGGAGATCGACTGGGTGAAGGTCCAGCTCCCTCCGGTGTTGGGGAATGTCCAGAGGCCCTTCCAGGAGTTCCTGAAGAGCCGCATGCAGAAGCTGAAAGGCCTCGGCCTTCTCCAGAGGAAGGATGTCTCGGTGACCAACAAGTCAGACCTGTTGGCCATGCAGGCGGAGCTGCGGTCGCGGCTTTCCCAGGGTGACAGCGATTTCTCGGTGCTGCAGGGCATCTCCATCCTCGCCGAGATCATGAAAGTCGGGCATGCGCTGGAGCTGGTGGAGACGCAGGGCGTGGCGGCATTGCAGAAATACATCGGGAAGCTCTATGAGGAAGCCCGTTCAGGGTCGTCCAAGGCCATCAAGAATGTCGTCGCGGACGAGCACTTCAAGACAGCCGTGCTCAGGGCGGACCAGCTCTTCGGGGAGAAGATCGAGCATCCCAAGCTCGTCGAGCTGCAGCATCTCCTGGAGAAGATCATCAGGGAGAACACATCCGCGAAAGTCATGGTCTTCAACCAGTACCGGGACAACGCCCTTGACATCGTCGAGAAGCTGAACAATATCCACGGCGTCTCCGCCCGGATATTTGTCGGCCAGCAGAAGAAAGGCGAGACCGGCCTCTCCCAGAAAGAGCAGAAGCAGATAATCGAGGACTTCCGCAACGGCTTCTTCAACGTGCTGGTGGCCACCTCCATCGGGGAGGAAGGGCTGGACATCCCGAAGGTCGACCGGGTGATTTTCTACGAGCCTGTCCCTTCGGCCATCCGCCAGATCCAGAGGAGGGGGAGGACGGGACGGCTGGACAAGGGCTCGGTCACCATCCTCATGACCAAGGACACGCGGGACGAGGCCTACCGCTGGGTCGCGGCCAACAAGGAGAAGAAGATGCATCGCAATCTCCAGCTCCTGAAAAGGGACATCGGCTTTGAATTGCGCCCGCAGCACACGAACGGGAAACCGGAACCACGGCCGGAATCACTGGCTTCGTACCTGAAGGAGGAGATAATCATCTATGCCGATTACCGCGAGAAGGGCTCCGGCGTCATCAGGGACTTGGCGGAGAACGACGTTATCGTCAGGATGGAGACATTGCCGCACGCCGACTACATCCTCAGCTCCCGTGTGGGCGTCGAGTTCAAGAAAGTGGACGACTTTGTCGAGAGCATCATTGATGGCCGGCTGTTGCAGCAGGTGAAGGATTTGAAAAGCTCGTTCGAGCGCCCCATGATACTGATCGAGGGCACGGAAGACATCTACGCGGTGAGAGGGGTGCACCCCCATGCCATCCAGGGCATGCTGGCCACCATCGCCGTGAGCTACGGCATCCCCATCCTGCAGACGAGGAACGCGAAGGAGACCGCCTCGCTGCTGAGGATCATCGCCAAACGGGAACAGGAAGAAGTCGGCCGCGAGTTCTCCTGGCACGCAGATAGGAAGCCGTTGTCATTGACGCAGCAGCAGGAGTACGTGGTGTCCGCGCTGCCCGGCGTCGGCCCAGTCCTTGCGAAGCCGTTGTTGAAGCACTTCAAGTCCATCAGGAATCTCGCCAATGCTTCCCTGTATGAATTGCAGGACGTCGAGGGCATCGGGAAGGTGAAGGCTGCCGACATCAAGAGGGTGCTGGATGAGGAATACCACGATGGCCACTCCACGTGATTATGGACTCCCAATAAGATAGATTTAAAAGAAATATTTATTCTCCAGTAGTTACTATGAGCCCCGGCATGGCATCCTACATCTGCGTTGGGAAAGGAGGCGTGGGCAAAAGCACTTTCGCAGTGGCTTTGGCGGCGTTCATGTCCCAACACATCGGAAAGACTGCCATATTTGATTACGATGGCGGCCATTCGGTTGGACGAGCCCTCAATGCGAGAAATGTGAAATATCCCGGCAACCAGTTGGTACATACAGCTTACCCTGGCTTGTCTGTGGGGGTCGTTGATAAGCTGAAATACACCAGCCTGCTCCCTTTGAAAGAATCCGGAAAGACGTACGCGGACTATACCCGGCAATTTCCCGGGGCTTATGGTTATGTGGAGTTCCATGATCTTATGACTCTGTTCGGCATAGCGTCAGACATTAGCACGGTGGGGAAATTGGTCTCTCTTGGAGAGCTCCATAGACGTGCGACAGAAGAAGGGATAGAAAACATCGTGATTGACGTCGAGCCAACAGACGGGTTCAGGAACCTCATAACATCCGCTCCCCTGTTGACCAGCAGGCTATACAACTTGAAAAACACCAATAAAGGGGTATTGGGCCTCTTAGGCCTCAAATGGCCGGACATCAGCAGCTTCCTCAAGGGGGAATTCATGGGCAGCCTTGACACCTACGCTTCCAGGTTTCTCGATACCACCAACATGCTGAAGGCGGCAAAATGCTCGGTGGTCACCATACCGGAACCCAGCCCGGTGGAGCAGATGTTCGACGTCGAGAAAATTATCGGAGGGTACGGCGGGCTTGTCGGTGCGTACGTCATCAACAGGATTCAGACTGATGGGGCGGGAAGACCTGTTTCCGATTTGGAAAGATCAGAAATAAAAAGAGTGAAAACACACTCTCAGAAGATGGCGAAATCATATGGGGCGCCCGTCCCCGTCCTTGAGTTTCCTTTGGATGAGGACCTTAGGGGAGGGACGGCGAACCAACGGTTCAAAAAGCTCGTGGAATGCGGAGAGAGGCTCCACAAGATGACAACAGCCTCCCTGGAAGGGAAACTCGTGGAATTGACTACTGCGGCGCAACTCGAATCAAGCGCTGGACGACAAGAGGAAGATGGGATCGACATCGGCTCATTGACAAAAGGCGATATCCGGAAGATATTGGCGGCCAAAGAAGCACTTGGTCCAGAAGCGATAGACATCCTAAGCGATTTCGCAGAGCATTATGTGCGCATGCAGGCTTTCTTCATCAGCAACGACAGCTTACAATAATATCAAAACCTCATCCCCTTCAATCTCCTGACGCGTTCCTCCGTTGGGGGGTGGGTCAGCAGGAGAGCCGTCATTCCCCTGGCAGTAAACGGATTGGTGATGAACAGGTGGGCAGTTCCCTGGTTGCCGGCTCTCATCGGGTGGTGCCTGTTGCTGCGCTCCAGCTTCTCAAGGGCGGAAGCGAGCGGCTTTCCGTCCCCCATGGTGCGCGCGCCCGAGGCGTCGGCAAGGTATTCCCTGCTGCGGGAGATGGCCAGCTGGATTATGGTGGCGATGATGGGGGTGATGATGGCCAGCAAAATCAGGGACAGCGCGTTCCCCCTGTTGTCGCGGTTGCCGAACATCGCGCTCCACATGGCCATGTTCGCGATGAAGGAGATGATGCCGGCGATGGTGCCCGCGACCGTCGAGATGAGGATGTCCCTGTTCCTGATGTGGGCGAACTCGTGCGCCATCACTCCCCTCAGCTCATCCTCGTCCAAGAGCTCCAATATCCCCTCGGTGGCCGCCACCGCAGAATGCTGGGGATTCCTGCCAGTCGCAAAGGCATTGGCATTCTTGTCCGGGATGATGTACACTTTCGGCATCGGCAGCCCGGTCTTCCCGGCCAATTCCCTGCATATCCTGTACAGCCGCGGCGCCTGCTTCTCCGTGACTGGCTTCGCGCGGTACATCCACAGCACGATCCTGTCGGAGTAGAAGTAAGAGACAAAATTCATGATGCCGACGAAGACTATGGCTATGAATAAGCCGCCTTTCCCGAAGAGGCTGCCGGCGAAGAGCAGGAGTGCGGTCAGCAGGGCAAGCAGTATGGCGGTCTTCAATTGGTTGCCGAAAGTCATGTTCCCACAAGTGGGGAAGCGTTCCCCACTTTAAAAAATTAACGACGCCGTCAGCCCAGCTTGATGATATCACGGACAATCCCGGGAAAAATGAGACGGCCTTCAATAGCTCTCTCAGACACGATCCGGTACTCTTCGCTCTTCGCAGTAGCAAAAGAGATGGTGACCGATTCCGAAGAGGAATCCAGCGATACGGTAAGCGCAGGGGCCGCGTATGTGACAAGAGTTCTTTTCCTCTCATATCGGTGGAACTCCGTAAATGGTATGATTGTGGCATCAGGGAGGATTTTTTTGACTATTCCTGCAATCTTCTCCGCTTGCGGCTCCAGTCCGGAACAGAATGTGAGAGTATAACGATCAAAAACGTCGTTGCCTGGCCTGGTGATGAAATGATATTCTTTCGTAGCCTCTGACGATGTGAGGGCATCAAAGATACGGTCAGAAAGCGATAGCTCGTTGGTCATGCCGATGAGTCAGTATGGCACATTCTTAAATCTTTTTAAAGTAAGAATCCAGCCCCTCAATCTGCCTCAAAGAGGTGTGCCTGAACAGGAATTCCCGGAAGGAGTTGTCCACTCTCACTCCGTGCCGCTGCAGGTCGTGGTTCAGCCTCGCGTACAGCTTCTTGCCTTCCGCATCAAGATCGGTCAGTATCATGCAGTCTGTTGCCTTCTTGGCAACCGTTTCCACTACTTTGTATAAGGGCATCCGGTCAAGGGAGAAGACATTGGCTATCCCCACATTGGCCAGCGCCTTCTTGTCCTTGAAGCCCTCCACGATGATGAGGATATGTGACTCCCCCATGTTGTGGAGATGTTGTCGTAGTTCGTCAGCCACCAGGCGATTGTTCTTTGTCCTGTTCTGCGTTTTCTCGTGGTCACCCATTGGCTTGCAGCTTTATCAAGGCTTTCCCCCTATTTAAAACCGCCCTTCGGGCGGCCGGGATAGGCGCCGCGCCAATGCCGAAGCGCGGCGCAATGGATGCGCGCCCGGCAATGGGGCGCGCGTAACTCCTTCCCGCGAAGCGGGTGTTTAATGCACATGACTTGCAGCCGCCAAACCGGCGCCACTGGACAAGAAAAACCCACGAGCACAAAACTCTTAAACGAACAACCGTTTGCCCTATGCATGATTTCCCCTCACACGAGACTCTCCCACTACAAGCGCCCGGACATCCAGCGGGAGATGGCGCTCCACGCCAAGGGGAGGGAAGTGGCCGCGCGCTTCGGGGACAAGTTCGGCTCCCGCCCGGACATCATTAACAACCCTGGAGACATCCTCGAGTTCGCGAAGCAGGGCGCGACGAGCTTCCACTGCTCGGAAGAGTTGTGGCGCAACCCGCTCCTCCTGAAGACCGAGATGACGCGGCAGGAGCAGGACAGCCTGAGGACGGGCTGGGACCTGGTCATCGACGTCGACTGCCCGGTATGGGAATACTCCAGGCTCATCGCCTATTTCATCATCCAGGCGCTGAAGGAGAACGGCGTCTCCAGCATCAGCTGCAAGTTCTCCGGCAACAAGGGATTCCACATCGGCGTGCCGTTCGAGGCGTTCCCCGCGAAAGCGGGAGACCAGGAAACGCGGCTGAGGTTTCCCGACGGCGTCAGGGCCATTGCGTCCTACCTGGTCAGCGAGATAGACAGGAACAATCGGCTCAGCGATTTCATCCTCAAGAAGGGGCTCCTGAACCTTCTCGAGAAGACAGGCAGGAAAAGGGGCGAGCTCATCCATACCGTCTGCTCCAGGTGCGCGGCGCCGAAGGCGGAAGAGCAGGCGAAATTCGAGTACATCTGCGCGTCATGCCAGCGCCGCGACGCGCTCGGGACCGAAGAGGAAGTCCGCTACTGCCCGCGGTGCAAAAAGATGATGGAGCGCATGTCCCTGAAGAGGCGGCATGACCAATGCGTGAAATGCAGGGGCAGGGATTTCCGGCAGAAGCTCGACATCGAGGGCATCATGAGCATCGACTCCCTGCTCATCTCCTCGCGGCACCTCTACCGCATGCCCTATTCCCTGCACGAGAAGTCCGGCCTCGTCTCCCTTCCCCTCGACCCGGAGAAAGTGCTGTTCTTCGAGCGGGAGATGGCCAATCCCGAAAGGGTTGTCATCCCCCCCTTCCGCTTCCTCGACCGGGAGAAGACCACCGCCCAGGACGCGGCCATGCTCTTCGAAAACGCGTCGCAATGGCACACGAGGACAGTGAAGGAGAACGAAGGCCCGGCAGAAAAGCAGAATGGCAAGACGCAGAGGGATTTTGAGCTGACAGAAGCGCTGCCTCCCGAACTGTTCCCGCCCTGCATCCAGCTCATCCTTAATGGCATGGGCGACGGCAAGAAACGCGCGGTCTTCATCCTCATCAACTTCCTCCGCTCCGTCGGCTACGACTATGCGCAAATCGAGGCCATGATAGGGGAATGGAACAAAAAGAACAAGGAGCCGCTGAGGGAAGTGGTCTGGCGCGGCCAGCTGAACTACCACAAGCAGCAGGCAAAACAGGCGCTGCCGCCCAACTGCAGGAACCTCGCCTACATGGTGGCCATCGGCGTGTGCAGGCCGGACAGCTTCTGCCCGGCCATCAAGAACCCCGCCCAGTACACCAAGAAGAAGGCGTGGCTGCTCGCGCAGGGCAGCAAGGGGAAGAAGGGCAAGAAGAAAGCGGACGAAAAACAAAAGGCAGCAAAGGATTAACGGCTCTTTCTACCAATCATCGTCCTGGTCATCATCCTCGTCAAAGCGCATGGGCCCACCCCCTGATGGGTGCCGTTGTGGCGAATTGGCTATTTAAACTTTTCCGTCGGAAGCCCGTCGGAGGATTGGCAGGGAGCATTTCCCCCTATGGATTAGTAAGGTTTATAAATCGCCTAAAATCCCACCAGAAGGAGATGCGCTTGGCCATCAAGCGCACCGCACGCGCCTGAAAAGATGCCCTTTTCAGTACAGTTGCGAGACTGTGTTCTTTTAAAGGGCTTCAGCAAATGGCGCTTTTCATTGACAAGACGAGGCGAGGCAGCTCTCTCTGTCTCATGCAGATATGCCGAACAAGAGAAAACCAAGGGATGGAAGCATGCAGTTCTGGCCACGGGTCAGGGCACAGAGGGAATATCCTAGGCTGCGCACCCATCCGCAGGCAAAAGAGGCCAAGCCCACCAGCTTCGCGGGCTACAAGGTCGGCATGACCCACGTCATCGTCACCGACAACCTGGCCAACTCCCTGACCAAGGGGCAGGAGCTGTTCGTCCCGGTGACGATTATCGAATGCCCCCCTCTCAAGGTTTCTTCCCTCAAATTCTACAAGGATTCTTCCAACGGCTCGCAGGCGGTCGCCGAGGTCTTTGCCGAGCACATCGACAAGGAATTCTCCAGGAAAGCGATCAAGCCCGCGAAATCGAAGAAGGCGGAAGACATCGCCGATTTCGACGACGTCAGGCTGGTGGTATACACCCAGCCCAAGCTCACCGGCATCGGCAAGAAGATGCCCGAGCTCTTCGAGGTCGCGCTCGGCGGCTCCAGGGACGACAAGCTCAAGTATGCCAAGGAAAAGCTCGGCAAGGAGATCACCGCAAAGGAGGTCTTCAGGGAAGGCCAGCAGCTCGACATCCACGCGGTCACCAAGGGCAGGGGCTTCCAGGGCCCCATGAAGCGCTTCGGCATCTCCCGCAGGAGGCACAAGTCCGAGAAATCCATCCGCAACCCCGGCAGCCTCGGGGCATGGAAGGCGCAGGGCCAGACCATGTGGCGCGTCGCCCATGCGGGCAAGATGGGCTTCCACACGAGGACCGAGTACAACAAATGGCTGCTCAAGATCGGCGAGAAGCCGGAAGAGCTCAGGATGGACGGCGGCATCCCGCATTACGGTGCGATAAAGAACCACTATCTCCTCATCAAGGGCGGCATCGCGGGCCCGGCAAAGCGCCTCGTGCGCATCACGGATGCGGTGCGCGCCAGCGACAAGACGCCGAAGAGCGCCCCCGAGATCCAGTATGTCTCATTGGCATCGAAGCAGGGCAACTGACATGAAAGTCCAAATCGTCGATGCGGAAAACAAGGAGAAGGGCCACGCGGAGCTGCCGTTCCAGTTCAGCGAGCCGGTCCGCGAGGACCTCATCAGGAGAGCGGTCGTCGCCATGCAGGCCAACCGCAGGCAGGCCTACGGCAGCTTCCCCGAATCAGGATTGCAGCACTCCATCGAGATCTCCAAGCGGAGGAGGGACTACAAGGGCGTCTACGGCGTCGGCATATCCCGCACCCCGAGGAAGATCATGTCCCGCTCCGGGACGAGGATGAACTGGGTAGGAGCGTTCGGCCCGCAGACCGTGGGCGGGCGCCAGGCACATCCTCCGAAAGCGGAAAAGGGCTGGACGAAAAAGATCAACGACAAGGAGCGCAGGAAGGCCATCAGGAGCGCCATCGCGGCCACCGTCCACAGGGACATCGTCGCCGGGCGCGGCCACAGGATTCCCCAGCACTATCCCATCATCATCGACGCGTCAGCGGAATCGCTGTCCAAGACCAGGGACGTGGAGAAGATGCTCGCTTCCCTCGGCTTCGGGGCAGAGCTTGCCCGCTCCGCGGAAAAGAGCATCCGCGCGGGGAAAGGCAAGGGCCGCGGGCGCCCCTACTCGCGGAGAAAGGGCCCGCTCATCGTCATCTCGAAGAAGGATAGGATCGCGGAAGCGGCGAAGAACATCCCCGGCGTCGACGTCGTCGATGTCAGGAACCTCAACGCGGAGATGCTCGCGCCTGGCGCAAAGCCGGGGCGCGCCACGATCTGGAGCAGCGCCGCCATCGACGCGCTCACCAAGGAAAAACTGTTCGCGTGACCACCATGGACGAGTACAGCATCATCAGGCACCCGATATCGACGGAAAAGTCCATCAGGCTCATCGAGTCGGAGAACAAGCTCATCTTCGCCATCGACGACCATGCCACCAAGCAGCAGGTCAAGCAGGCCATCGAGAAGATGTTCAGCGCGTCCGTGGAGCAGGTCAACACGTTCCGCAGCGCCAAGGGAGAGAAGCGGGCATATGTCAAGTTTTCCAGGAAGACGCCGGCCATTGACGTGGCAACGACGCTCGGACTGATGTAAGCAGGGATAGGGAAACCACCATGGGAAAGAATCTCATCCAGCAGAGAAGGGGAAGGGGAACATCGCGCTTCAGGGCGCCGAGCTTCAACTGGGGAGGGGAAGCGCGCCTCCCGAGGAAAAACTCCGCCCTGGAAGAGGGCACCGTGATGGACATCATCCATTCCTCAGGCCATTCGGCGCCCCTTGCGGAAGTGAAGTATGGCGCAGAGACAGCCCTTCTCCAGGCGCCTGACGGAATCCGCGTCGGCGAGAAAGTCCAGATGGGCGACGGGGCAGAGGTGAAGGAAGGGAACATCCTCTCCCTCAAGGACATTCCGGAAGGGACCCCCATTTACAATCTCGAATCCAAGCCGGGAGACGGCGGCAGGTTCGTCCGCTCCTCAGGAACGTTCGCGCGCATCATCACGAAGATGGACGCGGGCATTGTGGTCGAGCTCCCCTCAAGCAAGCGCCGGACATTCATGCCGGACTGCAGGGCCATCATCGGCACCATCGCCGGCGGCGGCAGGACGGAAAAGCCGTTCCTCAAGGCAGGCACGCGCCATTTCAAGATGAAGGCGAAGAACAAGTTTTATCCCATAGTCTCGGGCATCTCCATGAACGCGGTCGCCCATCCGTTCGGCGGCAAGGGCTCCCACACGAAGGGAAGGCCCACCCAGGCGTCAAGGAACGCGCCGCCGGGCAGGAAAGTCGGGAGCATCGCCCCGCGCCGCACCGGAAGGACGAAGAGGTAGATCATGTGTTTAGCAGCATCAGTCGAGCTTGGAGGCCACGAAAGCAAATCGGCAAGGGGGAAGCCCCTGCTCGGAGGCGCACCTCCGGCATCCACTGCGTGGACTGCGGGGAATGCCGGATGCCGGTTAGGAATGCAAAAGCGAGAAGCTGCTAAACACATGAAGAGGTAAATAACTCATGGCAAAAAAAGAATTCACGTTTTACGGAAAGACTCTCGATGAACTCCAGAAGATGAGCCTCGGGGAGTTCGCAGCGCTCGTTCCCTCCCGCGACAGGCGGAAGATCAAGAGGGGGTTCACCGACGCTGAAAAGCGGCTCCTGGTGCGCGTCAGGAAGAAGGAAGCGAACATAGAGACGCACTGTAGGGACATGGTCATCATTCCGGACATGGTCGGCCAGCAGATCAGGGTCTACAACGGCAAGGGCTTCCAGGTCGTCGCCATCGACGGGGAGATGCTCGGCCACCGCCTCGGCGAGTTCGTGATGACGCGGAAATCAGTCGCGCACTCCGCCCCAGGCATCGGAGCAACGAAATCCAGCGCCGCACTGTCGGTCAAGTAAGCAACGCAACACCATGACCTACCACTACTCCACAAAGGACTTCAGCAAGCAGAGCATGGCCCGCGCAGTGGGAATCGCCCTGCCGGTCTCCGTCAAGCACAGCGTCGAGGTGTGCAACTACATCCGCAACAGGAACGTCGCAGACGCCAAGAGGATGCTTGACAGGGTCATCACGGAGAAGCAGGCCGTCCCCTACAGGAGATTCCACCATGGCCTGGCGCACAAGACGGGCATCGGACCCGGGCGTTTTCCCGTCAACACCTCGAAGGAGATCAAGAAGCTGCTCGAGTCCGTCGAGGCGAACGCCCAGTTCCAGGGCCTGAGCACCGCCAACCTCGTCATCACCAGCGCCGTCGTCCAGAAGGCGCCGGTCACGTGGCATTACGGCAGGCAGCGCCGGCGGAAGATGAAGAGGGCAACCATCGAGATCATCGCGAAGGAATCCAAGGCGGAGCAGAAGAAAGGGAAAAAAGGCGGAAAGCAGAAGAAGGCCGCGCCAGAAGCAAAGGAGCAAAAGGCTGCCGACACCGCGCATCATGTTCATGAGCACGCATCATCGCCGAAACAGGAGCATAAGGAGCAGGATAAGGAGCAGAGGAAAGAGGCACAATCATGATCGAGCGCAAGTTCGTGGCGGAGAAGAAGAAGGAGTTCCAGGTGCATGAGTACATCGGGGAGTTCCTCGACAATGTCGGTTACAGCAAGACCAAGCTGGTCAAGACCCCCCTTGGGGAGAAAGTCGTCATCTTCGCCTCGCGCCCCGGGCTCATCGTCGGCAGGAAGGGAGCGAACATCAAGCAGCTCACCAAGTCGGTCAAGGGGAGGTTCAACCTCGACAATCCGGAGATAGAGATAGCGGAAGTTCCCAATCCCTCGCTCGACGCAGACATCATCGCGGAGAAGATCGCAAGCTACCTTGAGCGCTTCGGCACCCAGAAGTTCAAGGCCATCGGCCACAAGATCATGACGGAGGTCATGGGCGCCGGCGCCTTGGGCATCGAGATCAAGATATCCGGAAAAGTCCCCTCAAGCAGGGCCAAGACCTGGCGCTTCTACCAAGGCTATCTCAAGAAATCAGGGGATGTCTCGGTGAGCGGAGTGCGGAGGTCCCACAAGCAGGCCCAGCTCAAGACGGGCATCGTCGGCATCCAGGTCAGGATCATGCCGCCGGACACCAAGCTGCCGGATGACATCAGCGTCCTCTCGGCCGAGCAGGAAGCCGCACAGAAGCCGGCGGAGGAAAGCCGGGCAGCGGCAGCGGAAGCGGCCGCCAAGGACGCGGAAGAGAAGAAGCAGGAAGAGAAGAAGCCGAAGAGGAAACGATCACCATCGAAGAAGGCGGCAAAGCCTGCGAAGGCCAAGGAGCCGGGGCAGGAAGCCCAGCCGGACACAGAAGGCGGGCAGCAGAAGGAGCAGCCGAAGGAAGAAGTGAAAACACATGAGAATGAAGGAACTGAAGGGAATGAGCAGTAAGGAGATCGACGAGAAGCTCCTCGAGATGAAGAAGGAGCTGCTCAAGATCCGCGGCCAGATAGCCGTCGGCACGGTCCCGAAGAACCCGGGCAGGTCAAAGGTGCTGCGCCGGACCATCGCCCGCGCCATCCTCGTCAAGAGCCAGCAGGCTCAACAGGACATCAACCAAGGGGGTCCAAAGGCAAAGGCATGACCGAGATTTGCTCAACCTGCGGGCTGGTGAAGGAACTGTGCGTCTGCGAGTCCATCGCGAAAGAGAGCCAGAAGATCACCATCTCCATCGAGAAGAAGAAGTTCAACAAGCCCTACACCATCGTGGAGGGCCTGGACGCGAAGGAAATCGACCTCAAGGACACCGCCAAGCGCCTCAAGAGCGAGCTGGCGTGCGGCGGCACCATCAAGGGCGGCAAGATCGAGCTGCAGGGAGTCCACTTGCAGCGGACGAAAGACATCCTGCTCAGGATGGGATTCGCCCTCAACACCATAGAGGTCAGGCAATGGCACCCTCCTTTAGGGAAGAGATGATAGGAAAGCATGTCGAAGTGGAAGGGACTTCGATCAACGGGACAGTCATCGACGAAACCAAGCACACGCTGCTCATAGAGACCCGGGAGGGAAACAGGAAAATGATCAAGAGCAACCACACATTCCTCATACGCGCGAAGGAAGGGATCATGAGGGTCCCGGGGAGCGGCATCGCCTCCCGGCCGGAAGAGCGTATCAAGAACCAGTGAGTATGGTGATTACAATGGCACAGAAAGCAGCTACCATCGGCATCGCGGTCCCGCAGCCAAAGAAATCCTGCACGGACGCGCACTGCCCCTTCCACGGCACCGTCCGGGTGAGGGGGAGGGAGCACACCGGCACCGTCATCTCCGCGAAGATGAGCAGGAGCGCGGTGGTGCAGTGGGAATACCGCCATTTCCTTCCGAAGTACGAGCGTTACGAGAAGAGGCTCAGCAAGATCACCGTCCACGCTCCGGACTGCCTTGATGTCAAGGAAGGGGACATGGTGCGCATCGCCGAGACGCGCCCGCTGTCCAAGACCAAGCACTACGCCGTCATCGAGAACCTGGGGCGGGAGAAGGGCTACCATCTCAAGGCCGCCGCCATGGAAGCGTCAAAGACGGGAAGGGGCAAGAAGGTGGAAGCCAAGGACGGCGATAAGAAAGACCAGAAAGACCAGAAAGATTCCAGCCAAGAGGGCGCGCAATGAGGCCGGTCAAGGCGAACATCACCAAGGGAATCCCGCTCGGCGCGGAGATTGACACCTGCGACAATTCCGGGGCGAAGGTCGTCAAGGTATTCACGGTCATGGGCGCGAAGACGGTCTGGGGCAGGGTCGCTGCCGCAGGCGTCGGCGACCTCATCATGGTGTCCGTCAAGAGAGGGCGGCCGGATATGAGGAAGCAGACCATGTTCGCCGTCATCGTGAGGCAGAGGAAGGAATACAGGCGCCCGGACGGCATGCGCATCAAGTTCGAGGACAACGCCGCGGTGGTGCTGAAGGACGACAAGGGCAACCCGCAGGGGACGCTCCTCAAGGGGCCGATCGCCAAGGAAGCGGCGGAGCGGTGGCCGGCAATCGCGAAGATAGCCAGCATGGTGGTGTAGGGCAGGAAAAACAGGGAAGACAGGACGAACAGAAAGGCAACCAAAGAAAAAACGGAAAAAGGAAGCAATCATGAGACCATTTTCATCCGCATGGAAGTCAAGCAAGAGCCCAAGGAAGCAGCGCAAGTACCGCCTCAGGGCGCCGCTGCACCTCAGGAGGAGGATGCTTGCCGTCCATCTCGCCAAGGATCTCCGGCAGAAGCACAGGATGCGCAGCATCAGCGTGCGCGTTGGGGATAGGGTAAAAGTCATCAAAGGTGATTTCGCCGGCTCGGAAGGCAAGGTCGAGCGCGTCGACATGAAGGACTACCGCATATTCATCACCGGCATTGAGAGGTCGAAGAAGGACGGTACCAAGGCCCTCGTGGGCATCGCCCCGGCCAGCATGGTGATGATCGAGCTCAATACTGAAGACCAGCGAAGGCTCGGCAGGAGCCCCGCACAGGAAAAGAAACCAGGGAAAATCCAAATTCATAAGGAGCAGAAAGGGTAAGAAGACAATGGCAAAACGACACCTCAAGAGGATGGCCGTGCCGAGGACCTGGCCGGTCGAGCGCAAAAGCAGCACATTCATCTATCGCCCCTCTCCCGGGGCGCATTCGTTTGACGAGGGCATGTCCCTTGGCACGTTCCTGAAGGAGGTCTTCAGGTATGCCCGCACCAACAGGGAAGCGCGGCGCATCCTGCACCAGAAAACAGTCCTTGTGGACGGCAAGCGGAGGAAGGACGAGCACCTCATCGTCGGGCTCTTCGACATCATCGAATTCCCGGAGGCCGACACCAGGTTCAGGATCACCATCAACACCAACGGCAAGATAGATGCCGTGGCCGTCGACAAGAAAGAAGCCGCGCTCAAGCCCTGCAGGATCACCGGCAAGAGCATGGTGAAAGGCAAGGTCCAGCTCAACCTCAGCGACGGCAGGAACATCCTCGTTGACAAGGACGGCTACAGGACCGGCGACACCCTGCTCATCGGGCTCCCGTCTCAGGACATCAGGAAGCACCTCAGGCTCGACAAGAAGGCAGCCATCTTCCTCACCGGGGGGAAGCACCTCGGCCACATCGGCACGGTCGAAGGCATCTCCGGCGACCGCCTGATGTACAGGACCGAGGACGGCGCCATCCAGGAGACGAAGAGGGAATACGCCTTCGTCATCGGGGAAGGGAAGCCCGCGCTCACCATTTCAGCATCACAGGACAGGAAATCACAGGACAACTCGTAGGATAGGTGGAACATATTTCGCAAATCGCAATCACGACGACCATGACAGGCATGAGAGACGTGCGGATAGAGAAAGTCACCCTCAATATCGGGTGCGGTAAGGACCAGTCGAGGCTGGACAAGGCAGTCGAGCTGCTCAAGAGCGTCTCCGGCGCGACTCCGGTCAAGACCTTCACCCAGAAGCGCATCCAGGAATGGGGGCTCCGCCCCGGCCTGCCGATTGGCTGCAAAGTGACCCTGCGCGGGGAGGCAGCGACAGAGATGCTCAAGAGGCTCCTCGACGCCAAGGACTTCAGGCTGCAGGAGAGCCAGTTCGACGACAACGGCAACATTTCCTTTGGCATCCACGAATACATTGACATCCCGGGCGCCAAGTACGACCCGAAGATAGGCATCATGGGCCTGCAGGCATGCATCACTCTCGAAAGGCCGGGCTTCAGGATCAAGAGGAGGAAGGTCTTCTGCAAGCGCCTCCCGAAGAGGCAGCGCATCACACGGAAGGAGGCCATCGACTTCATGGCAAAGAGCTTCAGCATCAAAATGGGTGAGGAATAAATGACATACAGCGATCATCGCAAGGTCTTCAAGCAGCTCCGCGCGAAGCCGGTCAAGCTCGCGAAATTCAGGAAGCACAACGCGCCGAAGAAAAGGTCATGCGGGTTTTCCCTCATGAAATGCACCAGGTGCGGCAGGCTCGGCAGGGGCAACATCGGCAAGTACGGCCTCAACGTGTGCAGGCAGTGCTTCCGCGAGATCGCGACGCAGCTCGGATTCAAGAAATACAGCTAGGAGGAATCATGGCACTCAACGACACACTTTCAAATGCATTGTCCACCATCCTGAAGGCAGAGATGCTCGGCAGGACGACCTGCACGGTCCAGGACTCCAAGCTCATCAGGCACGTCCTCTCGCTCATGAGGGATGTCGGCTATGTCGCCGGCTTCCAGGAGGCGGAGAACCAGCGCAGCAGGCTCGTGGTCAAGCTCAGCGGCTCCATCAACAAGTGCGGCGTCATCAAGCCGAGGTACAGCGTCCAGCTCCCCGAGTTCGAGAAATTCGAGAAGCGCTACCTACCGGCGAAGAACATGGGCATCATTGTCATCTCAACGCCGCAGGGCATCACCACGCACCGCATGGCGAAGGAGCGCAAGAGCGGGGGCCGCCTCATCGCGTATTGCTACTGACGGCATCAGCAAACAATGGCACAGCAGAAAAGGACTCCGGGAAAGGGAACAGGCGCGGCACAAAAGGGCAAACAGGAGAAGATATCCGCAACCATCGAGCTGCCGCAGGGCATCACCGCCTCCTTCACGGACGGCGTCCTGACGCTGAAAGGGCAGAAGGGGGAGGCCTCCCACAGCATCGAGGAGCGCAAGGTCTCTCTCCAGGTACAGGGCGCTACGGTGATTGTCACCGGCAAGGGCGCCGCCCAGAAGGACAAGATGATGGTGGGCACCGTCGAGGCCCATGTCAGGAATCTCGTCAGGGGCGTCCAGGAGCCCTACAAGTACACGCTCAAGATCTGCTCCGGCCACTTCCCCATGACCGTCGCGGTGCAGGGGGACAAGCTCACCATCAAGAACTTTTTCGGCGAGAAGGTGCCGCGCATGCTGCATCTCAAGAAAGGGGCTGCGGTGAAGGTGGAGGGCGACAAGATTACCGTAGAAAGCTCCTCCAAGGAGACCGCCGGCCAGGTCAGCGCGGACATCGAGCAGCTCGTCAGGAGGCCCGGATTCGACACCCGCATCTTCCAGGATGGCATCTACATCATCAACAAGCACGGCAAGGAGATCAAGTAGCATGAGCAGCACGCTTTTGCAGACGAGGAGCAGGATCAAGGGGAAGAAACCCACATTCACGAGGCAGGAATCCCACCGCAAGGCAAGGGTCGGCCACGAGTGGAGAAAGCCGCGGGGCATGCACTCCAAGATGAGGCTCCATGTCCGCGGCAAGAAGCGCTCCCCGACTCCCGGCTGGGGCTCCCCGCGGGAAGTTGAAGGGCTCCATCCCTCCGGCCTGAGGCCGGTGCTGGCCGCGACACTGCAGCAGATTGACTCCATCAAGGAAGGCGAAGGCGCGGTGATTGCGGCGACCGTCGGCATGAGAAAGAGGGTGGCCCTGGTGGAGCACGCCAGGAAGAAAAACATCACTGTCCTCAATGTCAGGGATGCAGGCGCCTTCCTGAAATCAGTCTCCGAGCAGATGGCGCAGCGCAAGGCAGCCAGGAAGAGGCCGAAGGCAGCCCCGAAGAAAGAAGGGAAGCAGGAAGAGAAGAAAGAAGACGCCAGGAAAGCGGAACATAAAGAGGAACATAAAGAAGAACAGAAAGAAAAGAAAGAACAGAAGGGAGACAACGGGCAAAAACCGCCTGCGCAGGGCGCCGGGAAGCTCACCGAAGAGGAACAGAAGAAGAAGGACAAGGAGGAGCAGGATAAGCTCCTCACCAAGAGGCTTTGAGCACCATGCAGTTCACCATCCAGAAAAGGCTTGCGGCGCAGCTCCTCGGCTGCTCGACGAAGAGGGTTCGCTTTGAGCCGGAAGCGCTCGAGGAAATCAAGGAAGCCATCACCAAGGCGGACATCAAGGTCCTGATAAAGCGCAGGGCCATCGTTGAAATCCCTGCCAGGGGAGTCTCCCGGTTCAGGGCGCGCAACATCCAGCACCAGAAGAGCAAAGGAAGGCAGCGCGGTCCTGGATCGAGGAAAGGGCGCGGCTCTGCACGGGCGCATCCCAAGGAGATCTGGATGGCAAAGACGCGCCTCCAGCGCGCGTTCATCAAGGACCTCAAGGAGAAGGATATCATCGGCTCAGAGGCATTCCGCGAGCTGTACCTCAAGATCAAGGGCGGCTTTTTCAGGAACAAGCGCCACATCAAGCTCTATATGGAAGAGCACAAGATGACCGCGCAACCCAAATCACCATCACCATCACCATCACCATCACCATCACCAACACCATAAATATACAAATATACTGTAAAATACTGTAAATCACCATGAAAGCGCAAAACATCTACACGGTGCCCCATCGCAGGAAGCGGGAAGGGAGGACGAACTACAGGAAGCGCCTCAAGCTCCTCCAGTCAGGAAAGCCGCGCCTGGTGGTGCGGAAATCCCTGAAGGGGATGTACGCCTCCCTTGTCGGATTCCATGGCAATGGGGACAGGATTCTCGCCTCGTCGAGCACCCAGGAGCTGAAGAAGCTCGGCTGGGACATCAATGGGGGGAACCTGCCCAGCGCATACCTCGTCGGCCTGCTCTTGGGCGCGAAAGCGAAGAAGCTCAGGATGGGGGAAGCGATCCTCGACCTTGGCCTGTACACTCCCATCAAGAAGTCGAGGCTGTATGCCGCCCTGGCCGGTGCCGTCGATGCCGGGCTCCAGGTGCCGCACAGCAAGGATGTCCTGCCGGACAAGGACCGCATCGAGGGCAGGCACATCGCCTCCTATGCGGCATCCGCCGGCGACACGCAATTCGGCTCCTACAGGAAAAGACACAAGCCGGACGACATCGTGGCGAGATTCCAGGAGATGAAGTCAAAGATACTGAATGCATGAATACATGATCGAGGGAACACGAATGCCAAAGAAAAAGACACCTGCTGACACGGAGAACGAAGCAACGAAGGGCGCGCAGGCCGAAGAGGCGCCGGAGGAAAAGGCTGCAGCACTGCCGGCAGCAGAGACACCGGTGCCATCACCAGCGCTGGCATTGCCGCCCGCACCGGAGGCTGAGGAGCCGGTCGTCATCGTCGACGTCGAGGAAGTCAGCAAGCCCGACACCGAAGGCATGTTCAACAAGGATGCATGGAGTCCCAAGACCTCGCTCGGGAAGAGGGTGAAGGCGGGGAACGTCACCTCCATCGACCAGATTCTCGATGCGCGCGAGCGCATCCTTGAGGCGGAGATTGTCGACGCGCTCATGCCGGGGCTGAAGACGGAGCTCCTCATGGTCGGCCAGGCGAAGGGAAAGTTCGGCGGCGGCCAGGAGCGCGTGTTCAAGCAGACCCAGAAGAAGACGCGCGAGGGCAACAAGCCGAGCTTCTCCACCGTCGCTGCCCTCGGAAACGAGGACGGCTACATCGGCATCGGGTTCGGCAAGGCGCGCGAGACCGTCCCCGGCAGGGAGAAGGCCATCAGGAACGCGAAGCTCAACATCATCAGGATACGGAGGGGCAACGGCACGTGGCAGGACACGGGCAACGAGCCCAACACCATCCCCTTCGCCGTCTCCGGCAAGTGCGGCTCGGTGAAAGTCACCCTCATGCCCGCTCCCCGCGGCACCGGGCTCTGCATCGGCGACGAATGCAAGAAGATCCTCCGCCTCGCAGGCATCAAGGACGTCTGGTCGAAGACAGAGGGCGAGACCAAGTCCAAGATGAACGTCCTGTACGCGCTGTTCGAGGCCCTCAAGAAGCTCATGGAGATGAAGGTCCTCGCAAACGACGAGAAATCGCTGTGCATCGTGGAGGGATCGCTGGCAAAGGCGGAGTAAGATGGCAGACAAGACCACTCAGCGGATTGCTGTCGTCCAGGTGCGCGGCACCATCGGCGCGACCGGGAACGCCAAGGCGACATTGAGGAGCCTGCGCCTCCACCGCCAGAACTACTGCACCATCATCCCTCACAGCCCGGAATACCTTGGCATGCTTCAGAGAGCGAAGGATTTCATCACCTGGGGAGAGATCGATGATGCCACGCATAAGCTCCTCGTCGAGAAGAAAGGGGAGGAGTTCAAGGGCGGCAAGGAAGGGGAGGGAAAATATGTTCAGGAAGGCGGAAAAATGCTGAAGAGGCATTTCCGCTTGAGCCCACCGCGCAAGGGATACGGGCGCAAGGGCACGAAGGAAGTGTTCAGCAAGGGAGGCGCTCTCGGCTATCGCGGGGAGAAGATCAACGACCTCCTCCAGCGCATGATATGATCATAATATGATGATGTGATTGTGATAGCAAGGTGACTCATGGTTGTCAACAAACGCCCGAAGAAAAGCAGGTACCGCGGAAGCCAGACCCACGGCGGCGGCGCCAAGAAGAAAAGGAGAGGCGCGGGCCACCGCGGCGGCAGGGGCATGGCCGGCTCCGGCAAGCGCGCGGACAGCAAGAAGCCCAGCATCTGGAAGGAGCCGTACTTCGGCAAGCGCGGCTTCACCTCGAAATCGCGCAGGAAGAAGGATGCGGTCATCAACCTCAATCTCCTTGAGGAGAGGCTGCCGCAGTTCATCGCGCAGGGCAGCGCCTCGAAGGACAAGGAGACGATCAGCGTGGACCTCGGCAAGGCAGGCTACACCAAGCTCCTGGGAGGGGGGGTTGCGCGGACCAGGATGAAGGTCACGGTCTCTTACGCTTCCCAGCAGGCCGTCGAGAGGATCAAGCAGGCAGGCGGAGATGTCATCGCTACCGGATCCGGCAACAAATCACCAGGGAAGGAAGAGCAGGCATAATCGCTCATCTGGTTGTTGTTGGTTGTGTTGGTCACAGTTGATCATATTTTTGGTTATGGAAAGGTATGGTTGTTTGTTTTTGTCAATGTTTTCACACATCATTGAAATGACTCCCTTATAAAAAAACAGGCTCAGTAGAAAGTGAAGGGCAGCATCATTCCGTGAGCGGCATCATCAACACATGAGCGATTCGACAAGGGGGACGCCCCCTACGGGGAATGTCGATTACAATTCCAGAGGCAAAGAGCGAGCCGATGCTGCCCCGAGCGTGAGCGAGGCTTTCTACTGAGCCTAAAAAACAACAAGGCATAAAAACCCCTTTATTTTTGGCATACCACTACCATGGCGCTCTGGAGGACCATTCTCAACAATCTCCCCGAAGTGGAGGGGCCGACGCAGAAGACGCTCTCCTTTAAGGAGAAGCTCAAGTGGACGCTCATCGTCCTTTCCATCTTCTTCCTCATGGGCATGATGCCCCTGTTCGGCCTCGGCGTCAACGCCCTCCAGCGCTTCGAGACGCTCTCCATCATCCTCGGCGCGGAATTCGGCTCCCTCATCTCCCTCGGCATCGGCCCCATCGTCACCGCGTCCATCGTCCTCCAGCTGCTCAACGGCTCGGGCATCATCAAGTTTGACCTCACCGCTCCGGAAGGCAAGAAGCTCTTCCAGGGCACGCAGAAGATCCTCTCTGTCTTCTTCATCCTCTTCGAGTCCTCCATCTACGTCTTCATGGGAGGCCTTGCCCCGGCGGAGAGCCTCGCCGGGACGCCATGGTATTTCCAGTTCCAGCTCATGCTCATCTTCCAGCTCTTTTTGGGCGGGATCCTCATCCTCTTCATGGATGAGGTCGTCTCGAAATGGGGCTTCGGGTCTGGTGTCTCGCTCTTCATCGTCGCGGGAGTGGCGAAGAGCCTCCTCCTGCAGACCTTCAACTGGCTTCCCGGCCCTTCTGGCATCAGCGGCATCACCTATTCTGCAGGGGCGGTGCCGGCGTTCTTCCAGAGCCTCGCCGCCGGCGACCCAACGACCGCTACACTCATGATCGCGGGCATCCTCTCGACGGCGTTCGTGTTCGTCATCGCCGTCTATGCCTCTGCCATGAAAGTGGAGATCCCCCTTTCCTTCGGGATGGTGCGCGGGCACGGTGTGCGGTGGCCGCTGTCGTTCATCTACACCTCCAACATCCCCGTCATCCTCATCTCCGCGCTCATGGCGAATTTCCAGCTCTGGGGGAACCTGCTCCAGAATTGGGGCCATCCCCTGCTTGGCACGTTCAGCTCGGCCGGCCAGGCGACATCCGGATTGGTCTACTGGATACAGGCGCCGAGGCTCATCACCTCCATCATCCAGCAGCACACGGCCTTCATCGGCTGGCAGATCTACGCGCAGGCTTTCGTCTATCTCCTCTTCCTCATGGGAGGCAGCGTGCTGTTCAGCATCTTCTGGGTGCAGACGGCCGGCATGGACGCCAAGTCGCAGGCGAGGAACATGATGTCCTCCGGCCTGCAGGTGCCGGGATTCCGCAAGGACCAGCGCGTGCTTGAACGGCTCCTTGGCAGGTACATCACCCCTCTCACGGTCATGGGCGGCCTCACCGTCGGATTCCTCGCCGCGATAGCGGACATCTCCGGCTCGCTGAGCAACGGCACCGCCCTCCTGCTTGCGGTCATGATCACCTACAAGCTCTATGAGGAGATCGCAAAGCAGCACATGATGGACATGAACCCCCTGATGCGCAGGTTCATGGGTGGATAAGCCATGGCATTCAGCTTCCTCGACCCATTCCTCGGGCCGCTGTTCCGGCTCCCTTCCTTCCTTGCCATCCTGATATTCTCCCTGCTGATATCGCTGCTCATCACCCTGATCTACAAGTACACCACCAACCAGAGCCTCATGAAGCAGCTCAAGGGCGAGATCAAGGAGTTCCAGAAGGAGATGAAGGAGCTCAAGGACAAGCCCGGAGAGGTCATGCGCGTGCAGAAGGAGGCCATGAAGACCAACCTCAAGTACATGAGCATGTCCATGAAATCGACGCTCATCACGTTCATCCCCATCATCTTCATCTTCGGCTGGATGAACACCCATCTGGCCTTTGAGCCGATACAGCAGGGGGACCAGTTCTCGACCACGGTGCACTTCACGCGCCCAATGGCGGACGGCCAGGTTTCCCTCAAGGTGCCGGACGGCCTTTCCATCGACGGCTCTGCGACGAAGGACATCAGCGGGGACTCCATCATCTTCACCCTGAAGGCAGGCAAGGAGGGGACATACACGCTGGACTACATCTACAAGGGGCAGAGCTACCTGCAGGAAGTGATCGTGACCTCCGAGCGGGCGTATGCTGACAGGCTGGTCAAGACCACTGTCAAGGATTCCGACATCAAGTCACTGGAGATCAACTACCAGAAGCACATCGTGCTGAACCTCCTCGGCTGGAAGATGGGATGGCTGGCCGTCTACATCATCCTCTCGATTGCCTTCAGCCTTGGACTGAGGAAGCTGATGAAGGTATATTAGCTATTAGCTATACAGCCCTATTAGCCATAATACGCCTCAAAAGAAGGATTCTCAGCAGAATTTCACGTCACTCGGCTGCACCGCCTGCTTGATGCACGCCTTCTCCTTGCCGTTCACCATTATCCGGGGGATGAACTGTACCTGGTCGAGGTTCCCGATGGCGCTGAAGTCGAAAATGACACCGTTGCCGGTCTTGTCGAATGTCTCGCGGCGCGGGATGGACAGGCTGCCCAGGTCCACCAGGTCCGTCTTTTTCCTGCCGGTGAGCCAGATGCTCACCCCGCTGATGTCCGTCGAGCCGCTGTTCTCGATGACGAAATTGAGGTAGCCTTCCGCTCCCCGGTTGCCGTAGCACACTTCCCCGTTGTCCACCATCTTCTTCAGTTCCAGGGCTACTTTCGCGCACGGGTCGTCAGATGAGCTGCCCAGGCTCAGTCCCCAGTTCATGATGACCGTGCCCAGGGCCACGGCGAACGCTATCAGGAGGATGGTCGCGATGAGCGGCGACACACCCTTTTTTGAGGAAAAGGCCATGAGTCCTCCAATGATGGTTTCTATTTAAATATTGTGAATGTCGCGAAAGGCTGCCCCGACGTCAAGGATAGCTTTATAAATCGCCTTCCTCTCCCAAAATCATGGTAAAGCCAGCATTGCGCTCACGCTCCCTGAGGAGGGTGAAGAGGAAAGTTCCCGGCGGCCGCGTCTCGATGCAGTACAAGGAGCGCAAGGTAGGCAAGCCCGCGTGCGGCAAATGCGGCGATGCGCTCCTGGGGATGGCCCACGGCACGCTCTCGCGCGTCAGGAAGCACACGCTGTCCGGCAGGAGGCCGTCTCGCCCCTACGGCGGCATGCTGTGCAGCGCCTGCGCACGGGATGCGCACGTCGCGAAGGCACGGGCATCATCCTGATCCCATTCATCGCTTTAGCGTTCATTGACTTGTCATTTCTCCCGGGGATGCGGCGACGCCCCCAGGAAGAGGAGGAAACCACCATGATTGACATCGGAAGAGTGTGCGTGAAGATTGCCGGCAGGGACGCCGGGAAGAGATGTGCAGTCGTTGAGATTCTTGACAGGAACTTTGTCCTGGTTGACGGCGAGACCCGCAGGAGGAAATGCAACATCCTCCACCTCGAGCCCATCGACCTCATCATCGAGATAGAGAAGGGCGCAAGCCACCAGGCCGTCTCCGAGGCGCTGAAGAAGGAAGGCATCACTGCGCGGGAGACGAAGCCGAAGCAGGCGGCGGCAAGACCCGTCACCAAGAGAGCTTCCCCCAAGGCAGCGCCGGAATCCGCCCCGGAAAAGCCGGCAGCAAAGAAGGCGGAGAAGAAAGCCGCGAAGCCTTCCACACAGGCAAAGCCAAAGGCGGAAAAAGGGAAGAAGTCAGAAAACTGACGATGTTCTCTTCGACAACAGAGCAGCGCGTCTATTACGCCGACACCGACCACGGCGGCGTGGCCTACTACGCGTCCTACCTGAGATGGTTTGAGGTCGGGAGAACGGAGCTCCTGAGGGAGTTGGGCATCGAGCAGGGCGAGCTTGACAGGGAGGGCATCCTCCTGCCCGTCGTCGAGGTGAAGTGCGAGTACAAGTCCCCCGCGCTCTACAACGACATCATCCTCATCGAGACCTCCATAATGAAGATAGGCAACAAGAGCATCACGTTCTCTTACGGGATACTGAGGAAAGAAGGCCGGAAGCTTCTCGCGCAGGGCCACACCGTCAATGTCTTCGCCAGAGGCGCGTCGTCGACGGAAATACCGCCGGACATCAGAAAAAAACTGGAAAAGAGCTAGCGCACGCTCGCGTCCCCTTCTGCAACGACCCTGATTCTTCCTGATGGCAGTCTGACGCGCAGCATGCCTTCTTCCGTGACGCCGACAGCTTTCCCTGAAAATGAGCCGGAAGGCGAAGCGATCCGGACGTTCTTCCCCAGTGTCGTGCATCTTTTTTTCCACTCGTCCAGGACTTTTGCCTCTTTCCCGTCCTGGAAAAATGCATAATATTCCTTGAGCCGCACCAGGATATCATGCGCAAGATCATCAATGTCTGTTTTCTCGCCACTCTCGATGAGCAACGATGTCGCGTTGCTGGCTATCCGGGGAGAGAACCTTTTTTGGTTGGCATTCAGGCCAATGCCGACGATGCAAGATATGCTGCTGCCAAACGCCGTCTCGGTGAGGATGCCGCACACTTTCTTGCCGTTGAGCAGGACGTCATTGGGCCACTTGATTGATGTCTTGAGAAAATGCCGCTTCCCTATGGCATCTTCCACAGCAAGGGCAACGGCAAAGGTAAGCACCTGCACATGATCTGTCCTCCTTGGATACAGCACAATGGAGAGATAAAGCCCGCCTTGAGGAGACGCCCATCTTCTCCCGCGCCGCCCCCTTCCCCTGAGCTGCTTCCCGGCGAGGACCGCAGTCCATTCAGGCATTCCCCCTGCAGCCAGCCTTTTGGCATGCTCATTGGTCGAGGAAACGCACGGGTATTTTTTCAGCGTATAGAAAGCCATGGTGCGGGGAACAGGATACCCTATTCGAGATGGTCGAGGCGCGACGCCTTCGCCCAGGAGGATCCCTGCGGAGCCGGTTGCCTGTCCTTGAGGTAGTGCGACACGGCCGTCGTCACGAGGAGCATCTTCTTCTCCTTGGAAAGAGGGCCGCCCTTCCTGGCGCGCGCCTTCTTCAGGTGCTCCATGACGCGGTAGCGCTCGATGAATGACGTCGTCACGTTCCCCTTGATGAACTGCGGGTGGTTGACGACGAACTCGTTGAAGGGGATGGTCGTCTGCACGCCCTCGATGACGTACTCGTGCAGCGCGCGGCGCATCCTCGAGAGGGCCTCCTCGCGGTCCTTGCCGAGGCACATGAGCAGGGCAAGCAGCGAATCGAAATGGGGTGACACCCTATATCCCGCATGCACGGTGCTGCCGATCTTGATGCCCGGTCCGCCGGGAGGGAGGTAGTTGACGACGGTGCCAGGCGAGGGCGCGAAATCATTGGAGGGATCTTCCGCATTCAGCCTGCATTCGATGGCCCATCCATCTATCTTGATGTCCTCCTGCTTGTAGGAGAGCCGCGCCCCCGCCGCGAGCTTGATCTGCTCCTTCACCAAATCCACGCCGGTGATGAGCTCGGTGATGCCGTGCTCCACCTGGATGCGCGTGTTCATCTCGATGAAATAGAAATTCCGCGACTTGTCGAGCAGGAACTCGACGGTGCCAGCCCCCTCGTAGCCGATGGCCTTGATGGCGTTGACGGCCGCCGTCCCCATCTTCTCGCGCAGCTCCGGAGTCAGCGCAGGGGAAGGCGCTTCCTCGATGAGCTTCTGGTGCCTCCGCTGGATGCTGCAGTCCCTCTCGCCGAAATGGATGACGTTGCCGTACCTGTCCGCGAGGATCTGGAATTCGATGTGGCGCGGGTCTTCCACGTACTTCTCGATGTAGACCGTGTCGTCCCCGAACGCGCTCTTCGCCTCAGACTTCGCCGCGTCGAACGCCGCGCCGATATCGGGCTGCCTGCGCACGATGCGCATCCCCTTCCCGCCGCCGCCGGCAGCCGCCTTGATGATGACGGGATAACCGGTGCTCTGCGCGATCTGCGCGGCCTGCTCCTTGCTCTCCAGCGGATCGGCATGCCCGATGATGATGGGCACCCCGTTGGTCATCATGCGCTTCTTCGCCTCCACCTTGTCCCCCAGGAGGGCAATCTCCTTGGCGCTCGGCCCGATGAACTTGATGCCTTTCTTCTTGCACAGCGCCGCGAAATCCGCCCGCTCGGAAAGGAAGCCGTAGCCCGGGTGGATGGCATCCGCCCCCATCTTCTTCGCAGCCTTCACGATCTTCCTGATGTCGAGGTAATTCTTGGACTTGCCGATGCAGTACGCCTTGTCCGCGAACTTGACATGGAGGGCGTCCTTCTCCTGGTCCGAATAGATGGCCACCGTCTCGATGCCGAGCTCCCTGCACGCCCTGATGACGCGCAGCGAGATCTCCCCCCTGTTGGCGATGAGGACCCTCCTGAAGAGCTTCTTCGACCTGATGATGGAATAGTTGCGCTCCCGGGAAGGGTCGATGCCGAGGCCTGCGGTGAGTATCTCCAGGAAGGATGCGTCATTCCTGGAGAGGAGGCCCTGCAGCCGCGCATCGTCGATGTGGGGCAGCCTCCTGATGATCGTCGAAGTGAGGAGGGCGCTCACCTCTTTCTTCTCCCTGTCGGTGAGCGGCTTGACGATGTGGTGGCCGAGCATCCCCTCGAGGTGGTCATAGAGCCAGGGCATCGCCTCGCGCGCCTTCCTGGCAAAATCCTTCGTGGCGGCCACGCCCTTCTCGAGGGGAGCGAGCATGCTGTTGATCCAGTCCACGAGGACCTTTTTCCTTCTCATGCCGGCCTTCTCTTCCTTCGTCGCCATGCTCTTGCGGAAGGGAACTTCGTTTATAAAGATTGCCGGCACGCCTTGCCCAGATACGCTCTCCTTTTTTTGGCGCCTGTCAGGGTTGCATCCGCACAAAACCATGAAGCAATGAACACCATGCTTTATAAAGGGCCACATCTCCCCAGCATCATATGAACTTTGAAGACCTTAAGGTGCACCCCCAGCTCGTCCAGGCGGTGCTTGAGATGGGATTTACGGAGCCCACCCCCATACAGCAGCAATGCATACCGGAAATCAAGAAGGGCCGGGATGTTGTCGGCCAGTCAGGCACCGGCTCCGGCAAGACGGCGGCGTTCGGCCTTCCCATCCTTGAGCAGGTGCAGCCGCGCCAGGGGATACAGGCACTCATCCTCACCCCCACGCGCGAGTTGTGCGTGCAGGTCAATGACATGCTCAACAGCTTTGGAAAGCACCTTCGCCTCAGGTCGACTGCCGTCTATGGCGGCGTGGGCATCAACCCCCAGATCGACGCCCTCCGGTATGCGGAAATCGTTGTCGGCACCCCCGGAAGGATACTCGACCACCTTGAGCGCAGGACCATCTCCTTCACCAATGTCAGGTTCTTCGTCCTCGATGAGGCGGACAAGATGTTCGAGATGGGCTTCGTGGAGGACGTCGAGCGCATCATGAGCCAGGTCCCAAGGGAAAGGCAGACCATGCTCTTCAGCGCGACGGTGCCGCCGACCGTGAATGCGCTCATCAGGAAGCATCTCCGCGATCCGGTGATCATCAAGACACACATCCACGTCGATCGCTCGCTTCTCCGCCAGGTCTACTACAATATTCCCCAGCACGATAAGTTCTCGCTTCTCGTCCACCTGCTCAGGAACAAGACGCCGGGGCTCGCGATGGTGTTCTGCGCGACCAGGAGCGAGACGGACGTCGTCGCCAGGAACCTGCACATGAACGGCGTCAATGCCATGGCCATCCACGGCGGCCTCAGCCAGAGCCGGCGCCTCCACGTGCTGGACCAGCTCAAGAAGGAGCACATTGACGTCATGGTCGCCACCGATGTCGCTGCGCGCGGCCTCGATGTCAAGCACATTTCCCATGTCTACAATTATGACGTGCCGAAGACCTCGGACGAGTACGTCCACCGCATCGGCCGCACCGCCCGCGCAGGAGCCGAGGGAGATGCAGTCACCCTGCTCACTGACAGGGATTACGAAAATTTCAACAATGTCCTCAGAGACCGCACACTCAACGTCGAGCGGGCAGAGGTGCCCTCCTTCGAGCGGGTGAGGTTCATGCGGAACTCGCAGCGTGGCCGTCCGTTCGGAGACCGCGACCGGCATTCGCGGGGGTCCTTCTCAGGGGAGAGGAGGGAGCATTACGGCGGAAGAGGGCATCGCGGCGAAAGCGGCGACCGCCGCGGAGGAGCGCGCACAGGCTACGGTGGGCAGCACGGCCGTTCCCCTTCACACGGCCGCAGCAGGTTCTCATCCCATTCCTCTTCGCATTCTTCCCACGGCGGGCACAGGGGCGAGTAGGCCCACTGGCCACCTCCGGACAAACTATTTAAGCTTCTTTCTGCCTTGCGAACGCATGAAGATTCCCGTTTCCCTCCTCTCGACATACCTCTACTGTCCGCGCAAGGTCTTTCTGGAGCGCGTCCTCAGGTTGAGAGAACCCCCAAGACAGCCCCTTGTCCTCGGCACCATACGGCACCAGGCCCTTGAGGAAGCGGCGAAAGCGGAGGAAGCGCTCGTCTCCTCAGAGGTGGACGGCATCCTTTCTTATGACGACATCCTTGAGATATACAAGGCGCAATACCTCTCCCTGCTCCGCGATGTCGTCCAGAGGCACGTCCCCGTACTGGAGTCGCTCGGCATGGACCCCCTTGACGCATACCACCGCGCCCTGCCCACCCTCCTGCGGGAAGCGGAGACGCGCACCGCGAACCTGCACCGCTGCATGGATTCGACGAAGCTGGCGGGCAGGCAACTCTGGGACGCCTTGACACCCAAGATACGCTCCGAGGTCGCCATTGACTCCGACGAGCTTCATCTTACCGGCATAGTGGATCAGATCCATGAGACTGGAGATTCCATGATCCCGGTCGAGCTCAAGACAGGGAAAATGCCAAGGGAAGGCGTGTGGCCCGGCCATCGCGTGCAGGCAGCCGCGTACGCCCTTCTCGTCGGGGAGCGCTACGGAAAGGCAGTCCCCCACGCCATCGTGCATTACCTGGACGCGAACGAAAAAAGGATGATTCCCATGAATCCCTTCATGAAGGACGAGATCAGGATGCTTGTCGGGGAGATCATGGAGCTGATGGACAACCGGCTCATGCCGGAGTTCTGCTCCTCCAGGCAGAAATGTGCCGCCTGCGGCCTGAAGCGGCAATGCTACGACAGCAGCCTCATGGACTCCCTCATCGTTGCGCTGCGGGAGAAGGTCGTGAGGGCAGGAACGCCATCAGTAGCGCGATGGCCAGCGGAAGGATGATTATTCCCCATCCGATGGCCTGCGCCCATTGCGGGTAGCCTTCATAGGGTGCCCTGATGTCCGTGATGAGCTGCATCGCCATCAGGATGCCGAGCGAGAGGGGAATCACCCACCTGATGCACACATCCCACCACCTGCCGATCTTCATCCGCGAGACTGAATTGATGTAGTTCCTCATCTTCTCCGCGCCGTACACCCAGCCGACGAGAATGCATTGCACGATGCCCACGGCAACCAGAAGATAGCTGTTGACGTAATGGTCGATGATGTCGAAAAAATACAGTCCTGCCCCGGTGGTGAAGATCAGCCCGGAGATGAAGCCGAGCCCGCACACGATGAACGCCACGAGCGGAACCGCGATTCTCCTCCACCTGTCCCTCACAACTGTCGTGACGCCTTCCACGAGCGAGAACGCGGAATCGATGCCAATGAAGAAGATTGTCACGAAGAAGACCAGGGAGAAGATGCCGGCCAGCGGGAGCAGGCTCAGCGCCTGGGGGAATGCCGCGAACGCGAGAGAAGGCCCTGATTTCACCACGTCTTCTATGGGGACGTTCTGCACCAGCGCCATATGCCCCAGGACGCCGAAGACCACGAATCCGGCGAGCAGGCTCAGGCCGGTGTCCGCCAGAGCCACCACGAACGCGTTCCTGGTGATGCCCTGCCTCAAAGGGTTGAAGCTCCCGTACGCGATCAGCACGCCGAAGCCGATGGAAAGGGAGAAGAACACCTGCGAGATGGCCGCAAGCCACAGCTCTCCGGACAGGAGCAGCGAGAAATCCGGGCGGATGTAGTAGGCGATCCCCGCAAGCGCCCCGTCAAGGGTGATGGCCCGCAGGAAGAGGATGACGAGCAGGATGAACGGAAGAGGCATGCTCACCATGACCGCCTTTCCGATGCTCTTCACCCCCCTGAACACGCAGAAGAATATCGCGATCCACACCGCCGCCAGCGCGACCACCAGCGCGACGCTCAGGCTGCCGATGTCCCCGATGCCGGCACTGCGCTGCAGCACGTTGTTGGCGAAGAACTTCTCCGGCTCCCCGGACCAGGGCAGGGGCGCATGGAGCGAGCCCAGCATGTAGATGAGCGACCACCCCATCACCACCGCATAATACGCCACCACCACGAAGCAGACGAATGCCGCCAGGAACCCCAGGCCGGAGAATCTCCTGTTGATCTTCCTGAACGAGCCTATGGCCCCCTGCTGCATCTTCTGGCCGAGGGCGAATTCCAGGATGAGGACGGGAATGCCGATGGCAAGGAGGATGATGAGGTACGGGATGAGGAACGCCCCTCCCCCGAACTTGTAGGTGATGTACGGGAATCTCCAGAGGTTGCCGAGGCCGACAGCGGAGCCAATCGCCGCGAACAGGAAGATGAGCCTTGAATCCCATCGCGCGCGCTGTTCTGCCAGTTTTACCACCTGAATGGAGTTATCTTTCCTCGCGGCCTATATAAAGCTTTTCCCCGATGGGAGATGCCCTGGATGCAAACAAAAGATTTAAATAGAACGTGGCCTACAATCAAGGAGTAGCAACTACTGAGGAACAACCATGGCAGAAGAAGAAAAGAAATTCTCCAAGCAGTTGATTGGGAAGACCGTCGTCAGCAAGACCGGCAAGCGCTTCGGCGAGCTGGCAGACATCATCTTCGAGGCCAAGTCAGGCGAGCTCATCCATATGGTTCTGGAGAACCCCACGTCCTTCACCGAGAAGATGGAGCTCGAGAAGGACCAGAACGGCAGGATTTTGATACCCTTTAGCGCGGTTATTGCCATCGGGGACTTTTTGGTTGTGGCGGAAGAGGATATTGTTTAACATTTTTCTGCAATTTTTGAGTTTAAGGCCACAATTGTTCAAGGGTAATGCCAAGTTACGTGTGTTTTTATTTTTTAACTTATTTACCCACAACTATGGCGGCTGTCATCGATTCGCTCCCCGTCGAACATCCCCTTAAGAGGCAACCTCCGTCCAACTGGCACCAATGTTGGTTTTATTTTTTTAACACTTATATTAACTTGAAATTGCTTTGTTCAATTGTTCAAGATAAAGTTATAAAGTGGGGATCAAATCAAGAAAGTTTCATCAACAGGCCGGACTTTGCATCCTCCCTTCATAGGTTTTCAGTATTCCAGCCATTCCGCTTGCAATTTCCGGAGTTATTACTTCTACTGCCCTCGTTGGGTCCATTAAAATAGTCTTGTATGCATCTCTCAATGGCATCATGTGCCTCTCCCTTACGGCAGGCACCAGTACCCCCCGTACGGAATTGTAATCGTTGCTATAACTCCCATAGGCACTAAATAAGGATTTATTCCCAAAACCAGTTAAACAACAGGCTTGCGCAAATGCCTGCCCCTCTTTCACTTTCTTCACCACAAACTCCGGATTTAAGAAATACATTTGCGTCTTCGTGACACCATTTTCATGCAGCATTGCCATATTCTCCTTAAAATCATCCCCTTGTCCATAAATTCTCTCAGCAACTAACCTTTGAGTAGGATTTAATACGTCATAATTCGCAGTTTCAATCTCAAAATAGGCAATTTTTTCAAGAGGTGCCCCGAAACTAAAACGGGACTTTGGAGTAATTTCCCACACTTTTAAATCTAGATCTAAAAGTCTCACCTTCAATGTGCCTTCTGCTTCCATCACCGATTGGAGATTCTTGGCATTTGGAATATACTGTTCATCCCAAAACACCGTGCTATAAGGGTCAGACTTACATCTTCTCAACTGATGTATTGCCTCCTCAAGATTTGTGAAGATCGGATTGGTGTCCCCTCTTCCAAGGCGAAGAAATGCTTCACGTCCTGATTTCTTTCCTTCAGTAGTATACAGTGCAGAATCTGCAACCCAAAAATATTCATCTCTTAACTTTTTATCGGCCCCAGCCCTCCTCTGATACATTATTTCATCTGCATGTTGTAAGGTATCCGGGATTAATGAACGGAATGTTCTCAAGAAAGGTCCAGAAATAGTCACCAATGCTTCTAATTGTCCTTGCTCCGCCGATGGCATTTATCGAGGAAAGTAGGGCAGGTATTTAAATATTATTATAGGGTGGTTACACACTTGTCAATAAACTAAAATTCTAGAGTTACAAATTTTACTCTAATACCTTACTCCTTCCCGCTCCCCACCAGCACAACCTTCGCCAAAAACGCTTCCAGCTGGAGATACTCGTCAGAGCCCTCGGTCATCCTGAATTCAGCCTCGCCGCACTTCTCGATCAGCAGCATCTTCTGCCTCTCGGGAATCGGCAGGGAAACGATCTCCTGCTGGATCTGCTTGATGACGTCGATGCCGGCAAGTCCGTAGGACAGCATGGTCTCCAGCAGCTTGGAGCGCGCATCGATGAACTTCTGCTTCAGCGCGAGCTCAAGGACGTCCCTGATCTCTTTCGGCTCCGCAAAAGATGCCAGCTCATAGATGACCTTCTCCGTGATATGGCTCTCCAGCGAGGCCGCGCTCTGCAGCAGGTTCTCCAGCCTTCTGCAGTCGCCGTCGCACACCCGGTACAGGGCTTCCTTCGCCTTCTCGTCTATCTTGAGCTTTTCCTGCCTGGCGATGTGGTCGACAATCTCCGCAATCTCCTCTTTCGACAGCGGCTTGAACCGGAAGATCGCGCACCTGCTCTGGATGGGATCGATGATCTTGGATGAGTAGTTGGCGGAAAGGATGAACCTGCACGTCTGCGTGTAGTTCTCCATGGTCCTGCGCAGAGCCTGCTGCGCCTCCCGCGTCAGGGCGTCGCACTCATCAAGGTAGATGATCTTGAACGGCACATCGCCAATGGCACGGGTCCGGGCGAAGTCCTTGACCTTGTTCCTCACCACGTCGATGCCGCGCTCGTCGGACGCGTTCAGCTCGAGGAAATTCCGGTGCCACTCCTGGCCGAACAGCTGCCTCGCGATCACCAGCGACATCGTGGTCTTGCCCACTCCCGCCGGCCCGGTGAAGAGCAGATGGGGCATGTTCTTCCCGTCAACGAGCGCCTTCACGCGCTTCACGATCTCCTTCTGTCCCCTGATATCGGAGAATTTCTCAGGGCGGTACTTCTCCGTCCAGATGAACGATTCTGCCATGGGCAGGGGGACAAGAACGGCGTTTAAAAAAGTATTGACGAATACCCAGAAGAAAGGCAAAGGGCAAAAGCATTTTAAAGATAACCGAGAGGGAAAAGTCATGCGTTTTAAGGATGGGCAGGCGAGCATTTTCCTCATACTCTCGGTCCTTATCCTTTTCGGCGGATTCCTGTTTTTCGCGCTCGATGAAGGGGGAAGGGAGCCGGCCATCATAGATCTCCCCGTGCTGCAGATGAAGCAGTTTGTCCAGGGATGCCTCGAAAGGGCGGCCGCGGAAGGCTTGCAGAGCATTGGCAAGCACGGCGGCTACCATGCTGCCCCCGATTATTCCTGGCAGGCTAAAGAGGTATATGCAAACTATATTCACCCCGAAAGCAGCCATTATGGCGAGGGGTTTTCAGATGATTCATGGCATCCAGAGGACATCTGGTTCCCCTATTATGTTCTTGTCGCGAATCATAGCCCTGAAAGAAGCCGCATGGAAGCAGAGCTTGCCCGCTCTATATCTGCCCATCTTGACAGCTGCGTCGGAAACTTTTCCCCGCTCAACGATCAGGGGGTGTTCATTGAGAAAGGAGAAAAAGAGATCGCAGTCACCATCTTTGAAGGGGGCGTTTCGTTCCTCCTCGATTGGCCACTCCTTATCTCGCAGGGCCATTCGCAAGAGTCCGTGAGCCGGTTCTCCTCCACGCTCGCATTCCCGCTGGAAAGGATGCTCGGCGCGGCCGGGGAGATAACAGCGTTGCACCTTCAGGATCCCGTAAGCATCTGTATGAGCTGCCTTTTCGAGCTTTCAGAGAGATCAAACCTCTCCATTCAGGTATTTAGGTATCCTGACAACGCGCTCATCTATACCATAACCGCAACCAACACCAGCATCGCCCAATCCTACAACCTGTCCTTCGCCATTGGCCATGGGACACCATAAGATGGTAAACGATATGTCTGGTTATTGGGGAAGAAAAGCATTTTTGGTTTTGTCTCTGGTTTTGTCTCTCTTGAGCATGCCTGTTGCCTATGCGTGCGGCTCATTGGGAGATCCGTGCCAGGGGAACTGGGAGATGTTCGAGTACGGAAATGACGCCGCCGACCTTTCCGCGGTGCCACCAGACCAGCTTGATATCCAGCGGGTGATGAACGTCGGACGGGGCAAGGAGCTGACCCCCGACCAGATTGCGGCCAATTTCGACAAGATAGATGACCTAAGCAAGATGAACGAGGAGAGCGCGCGGCAGGCCATCAGGGACAAATACGGGGCCAACGTCGAGAAATTCGCCAAAGACGTCTATCTTTCCGCGCGGGTCAAGGATGGCGTGCTCATCGCGAACGGGGCGCTGGGGCAGCGGGTCACCTTGGCAAGCGGGGCCTACAAGGGAGGGACGCTGATCGTCACCAGGGAAGGGCACATCATGTTCACCGCGTCAGGCGAATCAGGAAAGGGCGTTCCCTCGTGGGGCGACAAGAGCGGCTTAATGCTGGGAAAGGATTCCTTTGTGCTCTCGAAGACACCGGGAGGCGATGGCTCGCTGCCGCAACTACACGATGCATTCGGCAAGGTAACTCTCCTGCAGGGGAATCTGGAAATCAGGCAGGGAGAAGTCTATCTTACCAAAGGAGAGAGCCTGCTAGTGGAAGGAGTGCTTATGTCCTCCCAATACCCGACAAAACTGCTTCTTCCAGGCCAGAGCTGCATCCAGGAATGCGTGAAGATGACAGAGAGCCTTGAAGCAAAGGGAAAGGACATCACGTTGACGTTTAGGGAAGGCACCACATATATGGATGTCTCGTTGCTGGAGGGGTATTTTTTCCGCATGCGTATCGGAAACGGGATGAAAGAAGGAAGTATCATTCTTCCTCCCCAAGTGCGGTCAATGCCCCCAATGCAGCAGCGCGGCTGGGTCGAGATAGAGAATGGAGGGAACTTTGTCACTTTTGACGATAAAGAGGTGCGCCAGAAACCAACCGGAGACAAGGCCTATGGCTCTGTTCCGCTGTCGGTAGCTCCGGCAAATTACCATGCTCGCATTGGCATTGGGGAAGTTCCTATCAAGGTAGAGGCAGTCTACAGCTTTGACAATAACCAGGGTGTCTATGTCAATCACCTGAGCTTATACAACAAAATCATGGAAAGGAGGGAGGATCTTTATCAGCAAGGCTGGGAACCAAAAGGGTATTTTTCCCAGCGGGAACTGGAGACCTTTGCCGATCGCATCACTGAAATGTCAGAGAAATTCAACATCGACTACAAAAAAATGACCTATGCATCCAAAGCGGCAAATGCCCCTTCTACGCTCTCTTTGGAAGAGGCTGACAGAAGGTTGAGCGAAGACGAAGTAAAGGCATTTGTTTATGTAAGCTCTCCTTATAGGGTTCTCTGGAAACCGAATCAGTTTTACAGAAATGGGGAGGCAGAAGTTTCAGCTAAAATAATGGAACTCGATGTTGCGGATCCTATTCCGCCATCATGGAGGGCCAATGAAAAAGACTTCCTCTCGCATGAGTTCGGCCATGTGGTTTCTGGGTTGGGCGGCAGGACGGAACGGCAGAGCACCCCTCTCGAAGAGGCTTTCGTGAAGACCCTCAAATCGCTTGGAGGATCTGTCATTGAAGAGAGAATCCAGAATCCCGACCTGGAAAGAGGGTATCATACAAATAATAGGATTGCCAGGGCACCCAACTATCTTTTCCCGACTGGAGGGGCTGTGGCCCCATTTTATTCCAAAACCAATACAGCTGAAATGGTGGCCGAATACACGAGATTCATGTCCTCCAATGATGGCTGGTTCAGGGGAGAAGACCTTCCAGCCACCACCGCCCCTGCCCAAAAGAACAAGATCGTCAACGAAAGAGGGCTCTTCAGAACGCTGATTTTAACAGAGATGGGCAAATACAGGAAAGAGACTGCCCAGGCTTCACGATAACCCTAGAAATTCCGGCCTTCATTCAATCAGATGCTTCACCAGCACCGTCTTGTCCTTGTAGTCGCGGTAGTTGAACTCTGCGGAGATGTCGATGATCTTCTCGTAGTCGGTGTTGTGCTGCCCGGAGAGGTCCAGGGTGCACGTGATGGTCCTCTTGCCGGAGATGAGGCGCACAAACCCTGCGTTGCCTGACGTGGGGAAGTTGCAGTTGAGGTTGTTGAGACCCTCCGCATCGACCCGGACAGAGACCTGGTCCTCACTCTGGCGCATCTCCCGCGCGTCCCTCGGGCAGACCGCGTCCCCCGTGTCGGACTTGAAGACATTGCCGTTGCCGGAATGTATGACGTCAAAGCTGAAAGAGATCTTGTCCCTGCCGATGACGGATTCCCTGAATCCGGATATCTGGATGGGGGAGCTCGAGCTTGCCACGGATTTCCCGGTGTTGGGGTCGCAGATGGCCTTCGATTGCTTGTTCAGCAGGTCCTTCAGCACGCAGATGCGCGCATTGGCGGTCGTGCCGTACTTGTAGCACACGTTGGCCCTGAAGGGGAACTGGACATTGCCGGTGAACTTCTTCGGCACGAGAGGGGAGCTTCCCTCGCTGGGGATGGTGACGAACGTGACCGTGCCGTCAATGACATTGCCGTTGGCGTCCCTTCTCCTCGGCTCGAGGATCTCAGACGGCTGCCTGTCGATAAGATCCCCCTCTGAGGAGGAGAAGTCAGAGGGAAGGAAGCCCTCGAGGCTCACCCTCACCTGCTGGGGCTGGAGCTTGTACTCCCCCCGGTTCTCAAGCCGTACGATGGTGTTGAAGCTGTATGAGCCGTCATCGGTGACTTCCGCAGGGGGAGAATCCTCCTCGAAATCGATGACCAGGCCGGTCGTTCCCCCGATGAAAGGGGCGGTTGACCCCGTCTGGGTGGACTGCTTGCCGCAGCCCGCGAGAATAACGGCGAGAAGGATGCCTGCAAGAATGATCTTGAGCGGGTTCATGTATGTCCTCTTACTCATCGTATGCCATGCGCCTCTCTTCAACAGTCACCCTGTTCATGGAGATTAATAAAGGTTTGGTTTTTCATTCGCTCCCCATATTCCCCATGCTTATGTTATCTTGGCGATGCGGATGGACTGCTGGATGGTATCTTTGTACAGGTAGGAAACCTCGATGTCGAGCGGAGTGGCAAACGCAGGGGCAGTCCCCTGATAGATGTCCGGGAGGGCGATGCTGCACGTGACATACCCCGTGCCATCCACCAGGCGCACCGCGTTCGAGCTGCCCGTGCCGCCGCACGCCAACCTCTTCCCGGCGATGCTCATCCTTTCTATCCTCACCCAGTCCAGGTCATAGCGCTGGATGCTCGCCATCGCATCTTTCGTGCAGCTCTTGTCCGGGTTGACGACAATCCCCCTGCCGACATTCCTGAACGTGAGCTTGAACTGGGCCTTCGTGGCCGTGGAGAGCTGCTCGACCTTGGTGACTGCAATGGGCGCTCCCTGGCTGGAGAGGGACACATCGCCTGCAGTGCACGCCTTCTTCACGGTGAAGGAGAGGGGGTCCTTCTCGATGCACACCTGCGGCTGCGCCACGGTCTTGTACCGGTAGCACAAATTGCCGAGGATGGTCGGAGCATACTTGCCGTCGGGAAAGTCCAGCTTGTCCACATTGATGGTGCCCTTGAAGTCTATGATGCTGGAGTCCCCGACCTGGCTGTACGGCGTCTTGCCGCGGAGCTGCAGCTCTCCCAGGGAAACACTGGCATCGGGAGAGGGGGATTCGAAGGTGATGACCGCAGGATCATAGCCGCTGAGCCAGATGAGGCCTTCCGCATTCCCGTCGTCCTGGCTGGGATATGCCCCCCTGTTCTCCGCCTTGAGGGTGAAGAAGAGGTCCTCCTTCTGGTCGCCGCCAACGATGATGTCCTTGGAGTAAGTGCTCAGGAACGAGAGGACGATTCCCTCCGTGCCCTGGCGGATGTTCTCTGCGGTTGACACGCTGTTCCCTCTGGTGCAGCCCGGGAGCGCTATCGCCGCAAGGAGAAGCACGATGGCGCATCCATGCACCCATCCTCTAGCGTTTCTTGATGGCATAATCAGTCGTCAGCGATTGGGTGTATCCATAGCTCAGGGTGATGGTGAACGGCGCGGTATAGCTCTCCGCAGCCTTGCCGATGGCAGGGGCGTCGTCGGGATATGAGCACCTCACCACGCCCTTCCCCGAGGAGAGCCGCGCGAATTCCTGGGCATCCGGATTGGGATTGCTCTCATCGGCAACCGCCTCATTCCGCAGCGAGCATTCCAGGTCCTGTCCGGAGAGCGTCGCGTGCATCTCCACAGCATTGAATTCCCTGTAGGTCAGTGCCCCCCCGGTCCTCCTGCATGCTGCGTCAGCGGCGCTGAACTTCATCACTTCCCCCTTGCCCTTGTTCTCGATGGATATCAGGAACTGCGGCTTCACCGCCTCTGAAGCTGTCGGGAGCACCTGGATCTCCACCTTGGTGATCGCGACCGGCGCCCCCTGGCCGGAACTGTAGGGAAGGTCCTGCACCGTGCAGCTCTTCCTTATCGGCCGGACATTGTTGGGATCTGGATCGATGCACACGGAAGCGGCCAGCTTCGTCTCGTAGGGATAGCACAGCGAGGCGATGATGGTGGAAGGATGGGACTCGCTCTGCGGGTCTATCTTGCCGGCTTCCACCGTATAGGTGATGACCTCCTCGTCCCCTTTGGGATTGAGGGGCGTCTTCCCTTCCAGCGTGAACATGGCCTCATTGTCATTGTTCCTTGATATCCTCCCTCCTTCCTCGACATTGATGGAAGAGATGTAGTCGCGCTCCACGCCGAGGGAGAGGATGGCTTTTTTCTCTGCGATAGGGTATGTCCCGGTGTTCTTCACGCGGAGCATGACAGGGAAGAGCGTCTTCTCGAACACGATCTTCGGCGGCGCGTTCTTGAGGAACTCCACCTCCAGCCCGGTCGTTCCCGTCTGCACGTCCTGGATGTTTTTTCCCCCTGCCTGCTGGGAGGTGCCGCATCCCGAAATGGCCAGGGTGGCTAGAAGCAGCGCACCGATCATCAGGGCATCTTTTCTCGTGTTTCTCATGGTAAGCGCTCAGGCAAGTTGTGTCTGCTGCTCAGTCTGGGTGCCGGATCCGCCCGGGGAAGGCAGGGGAGGGATGCGGACTGACGCTTGCTTTGTGGCGAACACGTTGTTGCCGTTGTAGGAGATCGCGGTGCCGGAAAGCGTGTAGGTGTATGTCTCATCCGGCAGCGGATTTGGGAGGGTGTCAACGCACTTATAGGAGGCAGGAGCGACAGTGGCCGGATCAGGGCAGATCTCCCCTCCCTCGGCGGCGCCGTTCCGGGATCTGGCGACGCTGTAATACAAGGACACGTCCATATACTGTTCCGGCGCATACGATGGAGGGACGCTCCAGGCGAGAGTGACTTGCTTGCTCTGCGCACTATACTCTAAGGAGAAGGTAATCTGCTGGGATATCTCTGAGATGGAGGTGCCCTGCTTCGCCTGCTGGGGGGTCGTCTGGGTTCCTATCTTCTGCCGGAGCTGGTTGTAGAAGGTGACGACGCTGTTGACATACGCCCTTGTCTCCGCATAGCCGAGGTTCTTCTCGTTCTCCCACTTTGGGACTACCTTGGTGAGGGTGGCTGTCCCGGTGCTTTCAGGGACAGTGGAGCTGTCTTCCATCGCATCCTCGCTGCCGTAATATCCCCCCATCAAATTCCTGATGCCCGGCCTCATGTTCTGCCTGGCCTTCTGGATGTCAAGAAGATATTTAAGGTATGCGGCCCCGCAGTTGATGTTCTTCTCCGGATCCTTGAGCATGTCCCTTGCCAGTGCCTGGTCCATGTCCTCCGGCACGCATCCCCGCTCCTTCGCGATGTCGACGGAAACACCCATCAGCCCGACGCTGTAATCAGAGTCCTCGGAATCATAGGTCTGGACATTGGAGTCCCATTGGCTTTCAGCCTGGGTGATGGCCTTGATGAGGAGATAATCGATGCCCTGGCTCTGGGCAGCGGCGCGCACATACGGGTCATACTCCCTCTCGCGTATGCCGGTCGCTGTATCTGCCGGGTTGAGCATCGGCGCCAGGGCCGCCACTGACGCTTCATAGGCGCCATTCGTCTCGACGACAGGAACGGCTGGCTGCTGGCCCCCCAATGCCGCCTGGGTGGGGGACTTCTCCACCACGACCTGCACGGAGTTCTCGAGGAGATAGTTGTATTTTGCCCTGACGCGGAAGTAGCGCGTCGTCAGCGGGGCATTATCAAGCACGTTGGGAGCCGGCTGCATCCTGCACTGGAACGTCTTGAACTTGTCGATGTCCTTGTAGTCATCCTTGAGCTTGATGGCGGAGACGTCGAGGGCATAGGCAGTGTATGTCGCCTGCTCCCCGCTGTCTCCCTTGAAGAGGAAGCCGCATTCGTCATTGCAGCTCTGGAGTATCCTCGCGCATTCTTTCGTGCAGGCATCCTTTCCCTGGCAGCTTTTGACGCACGTCCCATAATCATTGGTGTCATCGCTGCCGGTATGGGCGCCGTTGCCGCCAGTGCTGTCGCCCGTACTGCCTATGCTGCCGCACGCGCCCCTGCAATCAGCCTCTGTGTATGCCTTGAAGGGCACCGGCGTGCAGCTCTTGGGGTCGGGGATGGTGACCCCCGGCGGCAGCAGCAGGATGAGCTCCTTGATGTTCCGGATCTTTCCTTCCCAACGCGTGATGACCTTCTTGTCCTTGTCCTCTATCTGCTGCCTGTTGGAGAGCGTCAGGGAGATGGCAGGCAGAACGGTGTAGGAATTTGGATCAGCCACCGCTGTCAGCGCCTGCACGCTCATGCCGATCTCGACAGGCCCGTTGGTGAAGACTGCCTTGGGCATCTTGTCCTTGATGCCGAATTGGGTGAGGGGATCGATGCTCTGCCGGATATAGGCGCGGTAGCGTTCCCGGTCCATGAAATACGCCTTCTGGTAGGAATTGGTGACAAAGTTATATTCGGCGGAAAACGTGACGGTCTGCGTCCCTGCATCAAACGTGTGATTGAGGAAAGAGCATTCGATGTCCGTGTCCTCGAGCTGGAAGATGGGGAACGGCTGGCCTGGGACCATCTTGCCATAGGATTTTGTCCCCGAACTGATGAAGGACCCTCCCTTGAGGATGTAGCACGATGGGTTCACGATGACCGCGTCCTGGTACGTCTTGCTCCTGATGCTCCCCCAGACCACGACGGGCTCGTCGGTGTAGAACCGCGGCTGCGCCGCCTTGAGGTTGGAGAAATATACGCCCAGGCTCTCATACTGGTTCTGCTCCACCTGGCCGGTGTACTGCTGGGTGGCCAGATTGATGCGGCCGGTGAACCACGACCACATGGAGCTCCATGCGCTTGATGTTTTTGATATGTCCACTTGCTGGGTTCCGGGAGCGGCGTAATTTGTCGTGTTGTCCGTGCGCGCCTCTGCCAGCCCGCCAAAAAGGACGACAAGGCAGAGGATGATGCTGATGACGGAAATGGGGGTTATCTGCGCCCGTGTCGAGATATACATCACGACAAGAAAGAACAGGATTGGCCAAAACTGGACAAACGTAATCCCGAAGTACGTGCCAATCGCATATCCAAAAAAGTCAGCGATGATGCCCACGGTCATCCATATGTAAAACCAGAACTCATTGTCTTCATACCTTTTTATGATGAGGTAGCCAAAGGCAATGACGAAGCTCAGGTGGAGTATCGCCTTGATGCTCTGCGTCCAGAAGCCGTAGTTAAGGAAGAGGAACGAGAAGACGAGCGCGAATGTCAGATACCCGATGTCGTCCCACGTGAAGGCCTGCACCTTTGGGGAGATCCTCTTTCCGATGAAATACGCCAAGATGACGAGAATGAGGAGGATGACCCATTTCTCGTTCAATAGGCCGGAGAGGTCAGACCACGACCTCATCGTCAGCCCGATGCTGTGGATAGCGAAGATGTAAATCGCGAACAGCCCGAGTTTCCATTCATGCCTGGTCAGGCTGATTATCCCCCTTAATGCAAAAAATCCCAGGAAATAGGGGGCCGCAAGCGTAAGTGAAAGCCACACCCAATAGGTGGCGGGATCCGTCGGCAGCTGGAATCCGCCGAAAGGCTCGAAGAACGGTATTCCGCTGATGAATTGTTCAATGCCGGGGTACCCGTATCTGGCGAGGTATGCGGCACCGAGGGTCACAAAAAAATCAAAGCTGAGGAAGAATGCGAAAACCATGAAATACTTCGAGGCCTTGTCGAGGCTCTTCCGCTCCTCAGGGCCCATCTCGCGCTTTTTGCCACCCGGCTCATAGTGGTCTCTTCCAAAAAGTGCCCCTGATCCGGGAGGGGCCGTCGCCTGCTCCGGCGTCGTGACGTTGATAGTCGGATTGAAGTTGATGTTTCCTCCTCCGCGGGGGTTTTGCTGTCCGGTGCCTGCCTGCTGTTGTCGGCTGGCCTGAGCGCGCATCTGGGCGAGCTGGGCATCCACCTGCGCTTTCATCCTATCCGCCCACTCTGAAGATCTCCCGGTAGCAGATTCCCTCCCCGCCCTGTTTCCAAGGCGAGCAGAAAGCCTTGCCATCTCTTCCGGCGTCCTTTGTCTTCTTCTCCCTGTCGCTGCCATGGCACTCTAAAGGTCCGCAATTATCTCAAGAATTCTTCCCAGCCAACCCTCTTTTTTACCCGCAATGATGATGAATTGTGATGGATGATGTGCCGTGCCAGTCAGCCTACTTCTTCTGCACTTCCACTCTCAGGTCGATGATGTTGAGCTCGGTCTCCGGCTCGATGCGTATGTAGTTGTTGCCCCTCTTGAGGAAGCTGTTGATGGTCTTGCTGTACGTCCTCCCGGTCTGGTCGAAGGACTGCAGGTGGCCGTTGACGTCGAGGACCCCGCGCTTGTCCTTGTCGTCATCCACAAAATTGAGGGTGAGGACCACGCTCTCCTTGCTGTCGACGATGTCGTTGAAGTGGGTATCGTTGACCTCGAAGAAGTAGGTCTTGGATGTCGTCTTGTCGTACTCGAAGTCGAGGAAGATCTGCTCCACGGAATAGCTCCCGCTGGATGTCCTGAACACCACGGTGTTCTGGCCCTGGTTGAGGATGCCGGACGGCAGCTTCTGCTTGTAGGGATCCTCGCACACGGGGACGGCCGAGAAGATGTTGCGGTTGTTGACGGAGATGTCCAATGCCCCGACCCTTGTCTGCCCGCTGCAGTAGGGGATGAACCTCAGGTCAGCATCCTTGAGGTTCTCGTACTCGTCGTTGGAGAGCGTGAAGACGTTCTGGCTCTCCTGCTTGCTCTTGTCGGTGATGTCCCCCACGACCCTGATGGCTTCCAGCGCGTACTCGTTCGTGCGCCAGAACTTCAGGCCGACGGGGGATGCCGCGAACGTCAGCGTGTTCTGCTGCTGCAGCAGGCTCTTGTCCAGCTTTATCGGCTCGACATTGCCCGCGCCGACCTCTGACTCGAAGATGGTGTGCCCATTGAGCATGATGGTCAGCCCGCCTTTCTGGCTCTTGATGTTGAACGTCAGCAGCACGTTCTCGGTGTTCGCCAGGTCGGAGAGCGAGAACATCATGTCCTTCTTCTGGGTGTCGAACCACCCTTTCCGCACGACGAAGGGGTTTTCTCGCGCAAGCTCCTTCGCGTTCGTCGTCTCAAAGAGGAAGACGTTGGGGATGTCCTTGCGCGTCTCCAGGTCCTCTCCTACGCTGAGCTGGCCGACGTTCTCCAGGAGCAGGACGCGGTCCTCGGCAGAGACTGACTTCTTCTCGGTGTCGCTCTGGAGGAGGTCTTCCCTGTCCACGGAAGGGAGGAAGAGGATATAGAGGAAGATCAGTCCCGCGATGATCGCCACCAATGCGGCGGCGCCCATTCCCTGCGCTTTTCGTGATGAGAGCACTTTCACTACACCAGTGTAAAAACCGGGATATAAACGTATATAAATGTTTGGATTTACTCATGTGTATGCCGACCTTTCGTCGGTTTCCTTTGGCTACGATCAGCAAAAGGCCAGCGGAAAGAATAATCAGGGAGGGAACAATCCACGTGCGCTTCATCGGCGCATGACGCCCTCCACCCACCCTTTACGTGAACGACGATAGCGCACTGCCAAACACGACCATGAAACAGCTCTTCGCAGACTTTAGATCGGGAGAAGTGAAGCTCGAGGTGGAGACGGCGGACGACCTCTGGCACCTCAAGGGCATCATCGAGGCAGGCGACGCCATCAGGGGCAGGACCCTGCGCAAGGTCTCTTCCGGGAACAAGGACGAGCGCGCGAAGGACGCCGTCAGGAAGCCCATGGTGCTCGCCGTCAGGGTCGAGAAGGTTGATTTCGGCGATGCCGGCGAGCTGCGGGCAGGCGGCCCCATCACCGAGGGACCGGAAGACATCCCCCTGGGAACGTACCATACCTTTGCCCTTGGGCTCCATACGCAGTTCTCCCTTGTCAAGCAGCACTGGCTCAAGTTCCAGAGGGACAGGCTGCAGCAGGCCCTGCAGTCATCGAAGACCTCTGTCCTCCTCGTGGTCATGGACAGGGAAGAGGCGTACTTCGCGCTGCTCAAGAGCTTCGGCTACGAGCTGCTCCTCCGCCTCAAGGGCAATGTCCAGAAGAAGGGAGACACCGCCTCCGCCGCCGGCAACTTCTACGCGGACATCGCGAAGCAGCTCGGGGAGTACAACAGCCGCCACCAGCTGCGGAGCATCGTCATCGCCTCCCCCGCCTTCTGGAAGGAAGACCTGATGGGGCTTGTGGAGGACGGGAATCTCAGGAAAAAGATCGTCCTCGCCACCTGCTCCTCCGTCGGGGAGAACGGCATCGCCGAGGTCCTCAAGAGGCCGGAGGTGAAGGAAGCGCTGAAGCAGGAGCGCTCCTCGCAGGAGGCGCAGGCCGTTGAAGAATTGCTCACGGAAATCTCCAAGCAGGGCACGGCCGCGTATGGCAGGCAGGAGACGCAGAAGGCGTGCGGCATGGGCGCCATCCGGCTGCTCCTGGTAACGGACGCCGCGCTGCAGGCATCCCGCCGTGAAGGATGGTACCCGGAGCTCGAGCAGCTGATGAAGGACGCCGAAGCCGCGAAAGGGGATGTCATGATCGTCTCCACCGGGCACGACGCCGGCAGGCAGCTCCAGGGCATCGGCGGCATAGGGGCATTATTGAGATTTAGGATGCAGTATTAGGCTGACTTCTTTTGGCTCTCCCTCATGTCACCACCACTTCAGCCCGAAGAGAGTCCTCCAATGTGCCGTCCCTCGCCGTCGCGTTGACGTTGAATGTGCCTGTTGCCGAGAAGTTATGGCCGATGTAGAGGAACAGCTCTTCCGCTGGCTGCAATGCGGTAAGCATCGTGGCATTGACGATAAGATCATCTTTTGTGTCAAAGCTCCAGTTGATGCCCGTGAGACTGTTTTCCCAGCTGTTCGCGATGACAATCTCGAATGCGCTTGCCCGGCCGCTCTGGTTAAGGATGGAAATTTGGCTGACATTGAGGGTTTTCATCATGAGGGTGAGGGCTTCTTCGTCAGTAAGGCTGCCTGAAGCGCGTGCGGTGAAAGAGACGCTATACGCGCCATAATCACTGTAATTGTGGCCGATGAAGCCCAGGACGGTCTCATTGCCTGCTATGGAATGGCTCAAGGAGGAATTGGTCAGAAGGGATTCTCCTGTGTTGAGGGTCCAGTTAAGGGGAAAGGACTGGTCAAGATTGTTCTTGACTGCATAAGAGAACACCGCGGCGGTATTCTGCGGGTTGAATACGGTAAATGAGGTTATCAGGAAGTCCCCCACGGACGCTGATGCGGAAAGCGTGTTCGAGGAGGCGGTCAGGCCAGTCGCATTGGCTTTTACCATGTATGTTCCTCCCCCGCTGAAGTTGTAGGCGATATAGACAAATGCTCTTTCCCCTGCTGACAGGGAGGAAATGTTCTGCGTGCTGTTGATGACGGCGTTGTCTCCCGTGTCGAACTGCCAGGAGATATTTTCTACTGTTGTCGTTCCGTCGTTATGAGTGACGAATTCAAAGATCTTGAGGGTGCTATTTGAATAGAGTTCCGTGATGGAGTCAATGGCCAGGGAAACGACAGTTACCTGCTCTTCGACATTCTGGGCGATGTTGTTGCTTTCATTTGTTTCATCCACTAGATTGTCAAAGTCAGCAATGATGGTGTACAGGGTCGCGTTGGAGCTGTCGGTCATGTTAAGCTGATAGGTGGCCGTTTCCCCCGCATCCATGAATGGAAGGCTCCTGTTGTTTCCATACGTCGTATTGTCAAAAACATCCAGGAAGACGTTGAACGCAGGCGCTGTTCCGTTGTTGCTCAGCGTTATCGTCAAATTGGTGACATTCGTCGTCTCATTGAAGTGGAAATCGAGGCTTATTGCCAAGTCCGGCAGGGGGGGCCGTTCAAAGTCCGCGTAGAAGGTTTCATTGGTGAGGTGGGCGTTCAGGAGGACATCCTTCGTGTCATTGCCGACACTCAATGCGGCAAAACTCACCAGGTACGGGCCGTTTATCTTGGTCTTGTAGATGTCCGAGCCGTTGATGAGGGTCTGGATGGTGTTGTTTCCCACTTCCAACGATTGCGTCTTGCTTATGTTGGCAACAAAATTGCCGAATTCGTCATAAAGGTCATAGGCAAGGGTGTAGGTGCCGGTGTCCTTCGATACAACGGTAAAGTTGATCTCCAGGAATTCGGAAAGGTCGTTTGCATCGGAGTCTACCCTGCCATCCTTTGCCGCCTTGATATAGGACGTCTTGGCATAATCCTCGAAGTTGTGGATGGAGGTGTTCCTGTCGGTGTTGAAGACTTTGTTTTCCACCACCACACTGTTAATGGTAAAATTGGAGGCATAATGTGTGGATTTGATTGTTTCATTATCCACCTTAATGGTATAGGAGTTTACTCCTGTTGAGATGGGCTTTTCCTCTGTCGCGGCGATGGAAGAGGAATTGTAGGACAGGGCAACGGTGATATTGGCAGTAAATGCCTTTGAAGAGTTGAGCTGGACGGTAATCTCCAGATAGCTATTGTCGACGTTTTGGTCTGCAAGGCTTAATAGTGTCAAACCGGCTTCATAAGCATTGTAGTGATTCGTTTCAATCTTATTTGTCCTGAAGACCAGATTATTGTCAACATTTAAGATCTCTAGAGTATAGTTAAATTTCTTGTCTGTCAGAAATTCTGTGGGAAAGTTGACCTGCGCCGCGTTGTCCGAAGAGGTTACTATTTTTGTCGTCGAGTTGATGTGCAATGTCCCATTATCTATTAAGCTGGCAATAAAGGTAAACTGCCCATCGGCTGACACCGAAGCGGTGAAGTTGAGCACTAATGTGTCATTTGCTCCATTGCCATTTACGTCTTTCATGTAGTCCTGGTAAGCAGTGATGTCTATGGAGCTGTTGGAGTAGGAGTAGTTGAAGGAGTCAATGAGGCCATCTATGGTCATGTTGGTAGCTGAAACTGAGGATAGAGCATTTAGTACAACGAACGCATACACCACTCCGACTATTAGGCATTTATGGTCCATTTGTCGTTCCAGCCACTAGTGCAGGCCAGAAATAGTCAACTTGGTCCTGGTAGGTGTAGTCTGGGCATGAATCGCACTCGGTGTTTTCTCCCCCATTCATCTCGATTTCCCGTACACCGTGGCCGTCGTTGACGAGGTCACGTGCAAGACCTTCCCCATTAGCTTCCCATGTAGTCAAATTACTCAATACAAATACCAAAAGGATAGTTTCGTTGAACATCTTTAACCTCTAGTTTTTCATTTTTTGCTTCCAATACGAGACGGTTGTTAGGATAAAAATAATAAAAATAACAGGGAATCCTAGAGTAACAAACATTATCATCCCAAAAAGTGAACTTAAGATTGCTACAAATAAAAAAATGATCAGAAAAGATAGTATATAATAGCCTAACAATCCAAAAAATGTTTGAACGATTAAATTTTTTTTGAACAGATAGTAACAATAAGCTATGATTAACAAACCCTCTATTATTAAAAACCTATATTCAATATTAAAACTAAATCCACTAATTGTTGATGGGAAAAATCTCATATAAAAATAATTGATTATAAATGCCAACATCTGAACAAATAAAAGGATGCTATTATTTTTTGCCACTTCTTTACTCATATTATCTAATTGTGGATTATTCATCCAAAACACCTCGTATAAATTTTTTAATTGAATTGTCACTAATTAAATCTCCGTGAGTAAGATGTTTTAACAGAATATTTCCTTTAGTGTGTGAAACTGAAGAATTAATATAACTCAAACTCGATGTTGGTACCGCACCATCATTATCAGTAACAAATGGGTTAACTATACTTTCTTTCTCTTCCCCAATGATATAAAGAGAACTTAAATTAACATTACTTATGCTAAATGTAGCCGAACGATTTTGATACAAATTATTATAGTAACTCATTAAATTAAGAGAAACTCTTTCTCCTCCTAAAGTAAACGGCCAAGAAGATAAACTCACAAGTTTTCCAAATTGACTTCTATAAAGATGGGTTTGCCCACTTTCATTAAGTTTTCTAATCGCAAAATCACCTTTTGTTTCACTCGAAAGAAACAATGTTTCTCTCAATGTGTCACCTGTTAGAGAAGAATCTTCTAGTTTAGCAGGGCAACCTAGTCCAAAAAATTTGTCTACAGACTTATTTGGCAAATTAACACTAATATCATAAAAACCAGTATCACTATTGAACACAAAACCAGAATTATTTTTACCATTGGAATAACTATTCAATGCTGACAAGGCAACTCTGCACCCATTGGAATGTCCAATGTAATGTACCTGACTCTTCCCAGAGTAATTCATGACACCAGCGATAAGAATAGGCCAGAAGTAATCCACCTGATCCTGATACGTGTAATCAGGACAAGTAGAACATTCCGTGTTCTCACCGCCGTTCATTTCTATTTCCCAGACGTCATGACCATTATTCACTAAATCTCTGGCTAATCCATCTCCTCCATCTTCCCACGTTGTCAGTGCTGAGAATATACCTCCAGACATTACGACTGGCTTTGAGCCATTAGTTATCACATCTTTATAATTTTGCGAAAAATCAGAATTGACATTTTTTAAACGAAGAGTTGTTGATTGATTGTAGCTCATCGTGTTTAAAGTCTGCACCGTTCTTATCGCAATTTCAAAATTGTTATTGTTCAATATTCTCTCGACAATCTCAGCAAATCTTTCAGAGGTGCGGTTTCGGCTGTAGTACGGCCAATTTGATGGATTTCTCAGCAAGTCGGCAACAGCAATGCCAGTCAAATCATAATCATCAACAACTTTTGTCCTGTCCTGCAACAGCAAGTCTTTGTTCAAGAACAGGTCCCTGGCGGATATTAACTTCTTGATGGCAGCAATGTCCCCGTCCAAGTCATTGCCATAGGCCATGATATACCTTTTGCCGTCCCAATCGTTCCAGAAGCCGCCTACAATCGCATTGTAAGGCTTGCCTTTGTCACCTTCTTTGCTTTCAAAAGTTTCCCCCATGTTCTCAACCAAACAATCCTTTATTAAACAAAATTATTAAGGCATACAATATAAATAAAAAAAATGGAGACATTACTATCCAAAGAAGATAAATGACACCGGAAAAAAAAGCAATAGAAAACGAAATAGATTTTTTTTGTTGTTCAGATTTTTTAAGAAAGTAATACAACACCCAGCTTAATAAAATTGAGGATAGAAGTATAATAAAAGGGAGATAGTTCATATTTAATTTTGTAAATTCTTCTGATTGTTTTATCAGTTCGGAACTTAAAGACATATCTAAAATATTTTTTACTTGGATAATAAAAGGAATTGAACTTATGAATAAAACAAATGTGGATATTAGTAATGCGATAGTTAAATAGTTATCAAAAAATTTCAATTTTCCACCAGACAATTTATAAAATATCGAGTTGCTCACTTTGGAAATATTTTTATAAAGAAAAAATGAGATTAGTAAATACAGAAAAAAAGAAAGGATTACAAACAATACGTGTTCTTTAATTGTCCCCCTATCCTTAGAAAACAAAAATGGAAGCATCAACGTAAAATACGTCAAAAATATTGATAAAAAACAAAATACTGTACTTTTTAAAATCACAATATTCGACTTGTTAATATTTGTTATTTTTTTAAGTAAGCTCATTTTTTCACCTTATCCCGGCTCACAATTTGTTTGGTGGGATAATATAAATTGTTGATTCTGTAAAATCTGTTTTGTATTAATAAACTCCTTAATAGAATTTTTAACACGATCTTCATCAGCAATAGATTGGTCTAATAATGTCCTGAAATGAAGGCTCCCACTAAAGCTTAAGTAATATTTATTAGTTGAATTAACATTTTGACATATTTGTTTCTCATCTTTAATAGCTACAATACCATCTGTATTATCAGTAAAACTTGGCTTTCCGTTTGAATCTCCTTGTACCACAAGTAGGTTATTTATATTAACATTTTGACCTATTTTTGGGCCATTTTGCTCATCAATCCAGGTCTTAAATTCGTCATAGATATTTATTGATAATTTGGAAGAACCAAAAAATGTGCTAAAAAATAAAGTTGTCCAGGATATCTTATTGTACAATTGTAGATTGTTATTTCTCACATATTCCTTTTCCCCAATCATATTTAACCTAACCGCAGTATCGGTTATATGGAGATTGTTAGCACTTTTTAGTGGATCAAAAATTCTATTGTGAGTATAGTTAAGTAACTCAATAAAACTACTTAGTTCGCTAAAATTCCCAGGACAAGCAACAGCAACAAATGTATCCACTGGATTTGCAGGGAGATTTGCCAGAATATAAATGCCGGTCGTTGAGTCAAACACATACCCAGAATTATTCTTGCCTGTTGAGCCATAGAGCTTCAGTGATTCCAGCGCGGCAGTGCAGCCGAGGCTGAAGCCGACATAATCAATTTTGCTTTGCCCCGAATAATTCTGCACTCCTGTAATCAAAGCTGGCCAATAATAAACTTTCAAATCATTGAATGTATAGTTCGGGCAGTTGTATCTCCCGCTTGGCGCGCAGTCCTCGTCTATGGTCGGCCCGCCGACCATTTCTATTAACCATGTGTCCCTTGCAGCATTCTCATCAAAGGCTAATTCCTGTCCAAAATCTTCCCATGTAAATAAATTGGAATGGATTCCTCTGGAAAGGACAACTGGTCTTGAGTTATTGACAATGGCATCTTTAAAATTTTGGGAATAATCTGTATTAATGTTTTTCATTCGCAAAGTGGTATTATCATTAGTTGTTTGCACCGTTCTTATCGCAATTTCAAAATTGTTATTGTTCAATATTCTCTCGACAATCTCAGCAAATCTTTCAGAGGTGCGGTTTCGACTATAATAAGGCCAATTACTTGGATTCCTTAACAAATCAGCAACGGAAATCCCCGCTATGTTTTTGTCTTCAATAATGGAGACTTTTTGCTGTTTCAGGTTAGAGAAAAACAAGCTTCTTGCGGAAGCCAATCGTTTGGTAGCCGCCAACAGCCCATCAACATCATTCCCCGCGACAAAAATATAATTTTTGTCGTCTCTAAAGGCGCCTACAATCCCATTATAGGGCTTAGAGCCAAGCAACTGGTTATTATAGCTAATTTTGTTGTCTATCCACCATTTGTAGTTCTGTCTTGTAAATGAGTTTTTGCTGTTGATAACTGAATTTTTATTCGGCAAGCCGACAGCGATGGTGACCTGTGCCTGGCTTTGTGACGTCTCTTTGACGTAAAATTTCAAGTAATCTTTTATTTTCTGGTCAACAAGAGGATAGCCCGTGCTGATGTTGAGGTAGACTTGGAGTTCCGGCTCGAATAAGGGAACTAATGCATAATTGTTCTTCTCATTCTGTTCGGCGACTTTGTTGTTAATATCCGCATAGGCATGGAGGAAATCGTCTGCATCGGCAAACGTTATTGACTGGGTTATGAATTTGAATGTATCGCCGGAAGAAACGCTGAATAATTGGCTTTTTTCTTGCGAGATGAGGCCGTCATTGCCCTGCACTTTGAAGGTGATGTTGATATTGGAAGTCGTTGGAATGTTGAGTAGACTGATGTTAACGGTAACCTGATTGCTTCCCTTGTTTACTTTCATGTCCTCAACATTCACCTGCATGTCCAAAAGGCCAGTGCAGGCAGAGCAGTCAAACAAAATTCCCTCGTAATCGTTGATGGTGTCCACCACTGTTGTTTTTGAGTTGCAGACGGAAACATTGTTGGGGCAGTAGGCAGTAAATTGGAGATTTTGCCCGCAGTTCTGTGTCAAAGTATACGTAGCAACCCCAAAGGAATCTGTAGTTTTATTGGAAACACTATCCCTACTCACGCGTAAATTAGGGATAGGATTTCCGTCCCTGTCCTCTGTAATGACTTGTATCTGCCCAGTGCAGAGGTTCTGCTGCAAACAAGGATTGATGTTCGCTGATTCAGTGGTGTAGTTCTGAGTGGTGACACAGGTATAGCCGGAAGAACAGCTGCTCGCGTCATACGTTATCCAGTTCGTTCCGTGCCAGCCGGAGATGTTGTAGTGGCTGCTGTTGATGCAGAGGGCTGCTTTCCTGTCAACAACATAATACGTCTGGGAGCTTGCGCTTTCCGCAGTGCCAGGATTAGTACAATCCCCATATGCCCTACCCTCAACACCTTCAGAATGCGCAGAGGCATAGTCTAGAATCAGCCGCGGCACTTCCATCTGGCTTGAAATTTGGCAGTTTGTGTGACTGCCATCACAGAGGATGTCCGGATCACCATCGTCACATTCTGTTTTATGTGGAGAAGTGTCAAAAAAACAATAATCAAATGTATTGAATTGCTGCGGGGCACCGACCGTGAAGCATTCCGCCTCGATGGTGCTTAACGTCGAATCTATACGGATGGTAATGTTGTCGTCTATCCACGCCACCCTATCGCTTGACGTCCCCCCTTCCGTTTGGAAGAAATCCTGGAAAGCCAGGTTTGTCGTGAGGGTGAAAATGGTGCCATTTTCCGTGACATTATATATCTCTGATTTTTTAACCCCAGTTTGATAGGTAATATTAACCAAATAGTATCCTGTTAAGAACTCCACATCATCTACCGTCCCATTTCCACTCAGCCAAAACCAATAATAAACATTCAGCAGCCCGTAATCCGTTATGTTGAATATCTCATAGAAATAAGAATCGTTGACAAAAGTAAAGTTAGAACTGGTTAAGTTTATTTGAACAAGCCCATACCCAAACTCCTCATCCCAGCCGGCAGCGCCCAAGTCCTTTGCATCATTCCTCAATTTATTTCTAATTTCAACATTAGTCAAGGAATGATTATATGATTTCAACAATGCCGCAACCCCCGCCACCTGCGGCGCTGCCAATGATGTCCCTGAGGAAGTTCCATAATCATTGCCTAATTTTGTTGTATTAATATCAACCCCCGGCGCAACCAGCTCCTGCTCTGGACCATAAGAACTGAAGTAGGCAAGCTGGTCATTTTCACTAGTAGCTCCGACAGCAATAACAGTAGAGTAGGCAGCAGGGTAAAGGACAGCATCACTCCCCTCATTTCCAGAAGCAGCCACCAAGACAATGCCGCTATCATATGCCTCTTGTAAAACATCCTTGAAGATATTAGAATAAGAATCAAACCCAAAGCTCATCGAGACAATGCTCATGTTGTTCTCAATGGCCCACTCGATGCCGGAGATGGCATCGCTTAATTGCCCACTAGAACCCTGCATGATTTTGACCGAATAAAGGGAAGCGGAAGGGGCAACGCCGGCAATGCCTTGCCCGTTTAAGGCAGCCGCCAAAACGCCAGCAACAGCAGTCCCGTGGCCGTTGGCATCATAATAATTATTATCCACAACGGAAAAGCCGCCTGCAACAGCCAAGTCGTCATGCTGCGCGATGCCGGTGTCAAGGATGGCGACTTTTACGCCTGAACCATTGGCGAGATTCCATACAGAAGGCGCACCAACCTTGGAAAGATGGTAGGCACCAGCTTCGCCCAGAATCTCAACATCCTGGTCAAGCTCTATGCCTTCTATGGCATCCTCATCAAGAAGCCCACTAATGTCCTCCGCTTTGGCCTCAACAGACCTCACTTTAAGCAGGTTATTTCTGCCTTTAATGGTAACATTCTGCAGGAGGTCGTCGGGTATTGAATCTTTGAACTTGACCAAATAGGAGCGCTGTTCCTCATTTTCCGCCTGTTTTAGGTACTCCTCAGTCTCTGGATTGAGCTTTCCCTTCTGCCTTTCCACCGCTTCTGTGATGTTTTTCTTCTTTGGTTTGGGTGAGGTTTCTGGAGTGGCATTGATCATGTTTTCCCCAGGCGGCTGGCCAGGAGCAGGAGAATTATTGCCTAGAGAAGGAACAGTCTCATTTTCAAATGAAATGTTAGGGGGAATAAGATTCAATTGAGGCAGGGTTGTATTTTCTTCCGTGGCATTCATCAGGGCTGCGCTAGCCACAGCAAGTGAGCCAAGAAGCAGAAGCACGCCTAGGACAATCTCCGCCTGCCCCTGCTTGTCAGCCGCCACAGAACACCTCGCTGCCTCTTGCCTCCTCATCTGGTAGCATTGATGAGAAGCTCGACATATTTGGTGATGTTGGCAGACGTGACGTTGTTGATCTCCAGCACATACAGGGAAGGTGTGATGTTAAACATCCCCACGTGCTGCTCCCCTTTCGTGACGTAATTAAATGCCCATGCCTTTGAGCCCTTCTTCACCAACCAGTCGAACGTGCCAACGTCCTGCGCCCCGTTGAAATGGCGGGCGTAGACCTGCTGCGAAGTGTAGTTGGTGTAGCCGGAAAGCAGGGCATTCTGAACACCAACGCCGATGGAAGTGTCTCCAGCTACCTCCATGCCAGTCACCGTCAGGCTCAGCCCTCCGGAAGTGCTTGTCCTGTTCTCGTTCCCCGAGGCATCCTTGCAGCTCAGGGAGACATTGGAATCCTCATACACCAACTCGTCCTGCCCCGTGAGCGTACAGGCATGCTCAGTCGTGCCCTCGCCAGAGGTGCAGTTCCGGGAGCTGCCCATGTCGGTATAGTTGACATTTGTCCTGCCAATGGCACAGAAGGCATTCTCGCTGGTGTTGAAGTAGAGTGTAGGGGTAGTATCCGGCGTAGAGCAGGGATTTGCAGGGTTGGTGTTCCAGTTCGTGCAGGAGCTTCCCTGGCTGCTGTAGCCAGTGATTGAGGGAGGAGTGGTATCTGGTGCTGAGGGTGTAGTATACTCAATCAACAGCCAAGGGCGCTGGTCTGCCGTTGTATGCTCCCTCATGACCCACCCATGGTCTTGTGCGCCAGGACCGCCGTTCTGGCAGGTTCCGCTGTCAGTTGGCGCCCTCAGGAAAAGCGAAACATTCTGATACGATTGCGCAGCAGCTTGCTTCAGTGGGGCCGTGACGTTCCAAAGATAGCCACCAACAGCCGCAACGTTTTGGGTGGCCACTGCCGTCGCGTTGCATGTCGTCGAATCGGCTATCGGCGTTGCGCATGGGGCGCTGTTTGCCGTCAGGTCAGATTCCGTCCATGTCCCGTTTGAAAAGAACACCGAGTCGCTCCATGTCGCGCCGATACTTTCCGCATAGGTAAAAAGCGTAGCGGAAGTTATTGTTGCCCCGGCGATGGTGGTGTTGAACCTGAAGCCGTACCAGGGGCGATAACCCCTTTGGGTGATATCCTTAGTTGCCCAGCCGCTTACGGTTCCATGGTTTGCGCCTGGTGTGTCACACTCCGTTCCGGCATCCTGGAAGGCTGAAATGTTAATAAAATCGGCATCGACAAAAGGAGGGCAAATCAGTGAAAACAACGCAAAAGCCAAGATTAGGCGTATGATCTTCATCATCCCACCTCCCGTAATCGCATCTTCTCGACAAAGAACGTGGGATCTTCCTCAACAAAGTTGTCCTGGGCGTTTTTGTAGTAGGTTCTCACGCTGTTCTCGCAGATGACAGTTTTCTGGCAGCTCTTGCCAAAGTTGCAGTCCGTGAACTGCCCATTGAACGCGCCGTCCTCGTTGGAGACGCAGGTAATGGCAAGGCAGCCATTCTCCACATTCCTTATGCAAGGGCCGAAATCTGAGAAGTCAAGCACATTGTTTGAAACCTTGGTGCCTTCCTGCACGGTAATCGTGAATTTCTTTTCTGGTATGCAGGTTGTATGGTTTTTCTGGATTGTTGCCACTCCAGTCTTGCAGTGGAACGAGAACGTCCGTTGCTGGAAGATACAGCCAGTGTTGGGGCCGGAATTGTTCACGCAGGAGGTGAAATTATTGTAATAGGTGCAGTCGCCATAATTTTCCCGTACTTCTGAATAAAATTCCGTCGTGCAATTGGACTTCTCCTCCAGGCTTACCTTCGGAGACGCTTCTAGGACGGAGCTTTCGCTCTTAGAAATCGGTCCTAACTGGCTGACAGCGCCCAAAGAGAGAATGAGGAGCATCACGGCTTCGATGGCGATCAATGATGGTTTTTTCATAGTGGTTCACCTGTTTGTCGTTGATTGAAGGTTGAAGAATAGCATGATTGAGAAGACGTTTTCTGGTGGAGAAAAGTAATGTTGGAAGAAGAGCGATTCCTCACCGTACTACTGCCTCTTTCAGAAGTATCAAGGGCTGGAAATACCCCGTTGCACACCACCTACACCCCCCTGATGTCATCTTTTGATAATGAAATATATAAGCTTTGTCCAAAAGCAAAATCCTTAAAACCACACGCATCCCCTGGCCAGAAAAAGAGGCCCAATGGAAGAACCCATCATCTCCGTGCTGAAAGAGACCAGGGTCTTCCCCCCTTCTAAGGAATTCAGCGGCAAGGCGCGCATCTCCTCGATGAGGCAGTATCGGGAGCTCTACAGGAGATCAGTCGAGCAGCCGGAGCAGTTCTGGGCGGAGCAGGCGGAGCAGCTGCACTGGTTCAGGAAGTGGGACAGCGTCCTGAGGGATGACCAGGGATTCTTCAAGTGGTTCGAGGGCGGCCGGCTCAACGTCGCGTACAACTGCCTTGACCGCCATGTGGAAGCGGGAAAAGGAAACAGCATCGCGCTCATCTGGGAGCAGGAGAACGGGCAGGCAACGACATTCACCTACGCCAAACTCCTGGAGGAAGTCAGCAGGATGGCCAACGTGCTCAAGGGCAATGGCATCGGAAAAGGCGACAGGGTCTGCATCTACCTGCCCATGATCCCAGAGCTGCCCATCAGCATGCTCGCCTGCGCACGGATAGGGGCCGTCCATTCCGTGATCTTCGCCGGCTTCAGCTCCGATGCCGTCCGCGACAGGGTGCAGGACTCGGATGCAAAGATGGTCATCACCTCCGACGGAGGCTTCAGGAACGGCGCAATAGTCCCTCTCAAGGATATCGTGGACAAGGCGGTGAAGGAATGCAGGACCGTGGAGAAAGTCCTGGTAGTCAAGCGATGCGCGAACAGGGTTGTCATGAAAAAAGGGAGGGACTCCTGGCTGCACGACCAGCTTTCTTCGGTGAGATCGGATGGCTGCCCGGCGGAATCTCTCCACTCGGAAGACTCGCTGTTCATCCTCTACACCTCCGGCACGACGGGAAAGCCGAAGGGAGTGCTCCACACCCAGGCGGGCTACCTGCTCTATGCGTCCCTCACGTTTACGCACGTCTTCGACATCCGGGAGAAGGACATCTACTGGTGCACCGCGGACATCGGCTGGATCACCGGCCACAGCTACACCGTCTACGGTCCGCTGGCGAACGCCGCGGCCGTCGTCATGTATGAAGGCGGCCCATCCTATCCCAGGCCGGACCGCTTCTGGAAGATCATAGAGAAGCACAAGGTGAGCGTCTTCTACACCGCCCCGACGGCGCTCCGTGCCCTGATGAAGCAGGGAGATGACTGGCCGGACAAATGCAATCTCAAAAGCCTGCGCCTTCTGGGAACAGTGGGGGAGCCCATCAACCCGGAAGCGTGGATGTGGTACTACACGGTCATCGGCAGGAAGCGCTGCCCAGTCGTGGACACGTGGTGGCAGACCGAGACGGGCGGCGTCATGATCACTCCCTTGCCGGGAGCGACCCCCCTCAAGCCGGGCTCCGCGACCTTACCGTTCTTCGGCATCGTGCCGGGCATCGTGAAGGAGGACGGCTCACGGGCAAAGGAGAATGAGGGTGGTTACCTGGTCATCAGGAAGCCCTGGCCGGGCATGCTCCGCACGGTCTGGAAAAATCCGGAGAGATACAAACACACTTATTTCGAGCAGTTCGGCGTCTATCTCACCGGCGACAGCGCGCGCTGCGACAGGGACGGCTATTTCTGGATCATGGGCAGGACGGACGACGTCATCAAGGTCGCGGGCCACCGCCTTGGCACGGCGGAAGTGGAAAGCCACCTCGTCTCCCACCCCACGGTCGCGGAGGCCGCCATCGTTCCCATCCCGGACGCGGTCAAGGGCCAGGCCCTGTATGCGTTTGTCATCCTGAAGAAAGGCAACAAGCCATCGGACAGGCTGCGCCAGGACATCATCACCCATGTGGCCGAGCACATGGGCAAGATTGCCCGGCCGGAGAAGCTGCAGTTTGCCGACGACCTGCCGAAGACGCGCTCCGGCAAGATCATGAGGCGCATCCTCAAGGCCATCGCCGAAGGCGCAAAAGACCTCGGCAACACCACGACACTGGCAGATCCTTCCGTTGTGGAGAAGCTGGCGAAGGGACGGATTGCCTAATCCCTCTCAAAATTGCCCCTCACAAAATGCAAAAGGTTTAAATAGGGGTGTAGCTTTTTTGTTATAACTACTAAGTAAATATTTGTTTATACCCCTCCAGGATGAAACTACTCCATCCGGGTAAAAAACGTAATGTTTTAATAGTAGTGAACAAGTGATTATCCCCTATCAATGATAAAGGGGGGTGTGTATCGTATGATAATAAAAGAAGAATTTTTGTCAAAGCTGAGGAGGTTCTTCAACCTGAACCTCTATGAAGTGAAGATTTGGACTGCGCTGCTGAGCCGTGGCGTCTCGACGGCAGGAGAGCTGTCGGACATCGCCAACGTGCCGCGGAGCAGGAGCTACGACGTTCTTGAGTCTTTGGAGAAGAAGGGTTTTGTGGTGATGAAGCTGGGCAAGCCCATCAAGTACATCGCCGTCCCTCCCAAGGAAGTCCTCGAGCGGGTCAAGAAGAACGTCGAGCAGGAGGCGAAGGAAAACGTCAAGCGCCTGACCGATCTCAGGAACACGGATGTCATCAACGAGCTGAACACCCTCCACACCCAGGGCGTGGAGCTGGTCGAGCCCGCTGACCTTTCCGGCAGCCTGAGGGGAAGGCACAATCTCTACAATCATCTCGAGCTGACCATCAGGAACGCCGAGGAATCCGTGACATTGATGACGACTGCCCAGGGTCTCATGAGGAAAATCGAGGGCTTCCTCCCGACGTTCGAGAAGCTCAAGAAGCGCGGAGTCAAGGTCAGGATCGCCGCCCCCATCACGAAGGAGAACGAGCATGTGGTGAAGGAGCTGAAGGGCCTCGCAGAGGTCAAGCATTCCGACACCAAGGCGCGGTTCTGCATCGTGGACAAGAAGGAGATCATCTTCATGGTCATGGACGATGAGGAAGTCCACCCGACATATGACATCGGCATCTGGGTGAACACTCCCTTCTTCGCCGCCGCACTCGAGGAGCTCTTCGAGCTCGCCTGGAAGGGCCTCAAGACCGTCGAAGTGAAGAAATAAGCGCTTCATTGTTTTTATTCCTTATTTTTTCTCTTATCTTTTGTATTGTTGGATGCAGCGGTGTCTATTATCGGCATGCGCCGGTGGCTTTCCTGTAATGTTTAAATAGGAAAGCCGCGCAGGAGCCCCATGCACAGGGCATTTGCCGTCATTTTCTTGCTTTTTGCCCAGTTCTCCTCCGCGGAAATCATCATCAGCGAGGTACATCCGCACCCACTCAAGGACCAGTCCCTCAACGAATGGGTTGAACTATACAACAACGGCTCAGAGGCTGTCAATGTAAGCGGATGGGTTTTTGGCGACGCTTTTGCCAACGATGTAATAGAAGGGCCCCTTTTTGGCAAAGAAGGGGCAATTATCCCGGGATTCGGCTTCGCCATCCTGACGGATGAGACGACGCGCGTCTACGAGAACTACAACGTGAGCGATGATGCCATCCACCTCTATATCGATGGTGGCGATCTTGGCAGGAGCGGTCTCGATGACGACGGCGAACAACTGTTTCTCTACTCCAACGGCACGCTCATCTCTGCGATGAATTACTCAACATCAAAGGACGGGTTCAGCATATCGCTCATCAATGGGACTTTCTACAATGCATCCCCAACTCCCGGCTACCATAACAATGGCAGCGTCACCACGTCCTGCGATTATGAAGTGCAGATCGTGATGAATGGCAGCCTCTTCACTGATCCAAACGACTTCAGCTGGAAGCTAGTCGTGCGCAACGTCAGGGGAGGCCCCACCAACATGACGGCCCGCGCGGCCATCCATGATTTGTTCGGAAACCTTGAGCAGGAATACCAGCCCTTCACTAACCACACCATTACAACCAAAGCGACTTCCTCCCCATTCTCCCCCAACCTCGAGGAAGGAAAGTCCTACATCCTCTCCGCGAACATCACCACGGAGTGCGGGGACTCCAATAAAGGCAACGACGGGGACGAGCGCATCTTCACCATCCAGGGGACGCTGACCACGGCATCATACCTCACCATCCTCTCCGTCCTGGACCTCGGCTCGGACGATGCTGCTGCCTTCGGCCAGACCATCAGGATGCGCCTCAACGCGTACCGCGGCGACACGGGAAAGGAAAGCGTCGCCGCATGGGTCGAGAACAGCAAGGGAGAGAAGCTCAGCAAGCAGTCCCGCGCCTCTGTCGAGGAGAGATTTTCCAATGTCACCCTGACCCTGCCCGTCCAGCTCGTCCCGAACTGCGGCCAGGGGATTGACGACGGCACCTATACCCTGAAGGTGGAAGGCCTCGACACGGAGGACGAGCGGCGCATCGATGTTGAAGGCATCACCAATGACCTGTGCGAGGAAATAGAGGTGCAGGAGCAGCAGGCTTCGACGCGGAGAAAAATCCTGTTTGAGATGGTGGACCTTCCTCAGTACGCCAACAACCGGCAATCGACCGCGCGGCTCCGCATCACCAACAACAACCAGGAGGAAGTGCGCGCAGGGCTGTGGAGCTACCTCTACCGCGGCTCGGTCTCGTACAGCGGCGAGAGGGAAGCGAACAGGGAGACCATCGTCCTGCCGCCGGACAGCGTCACCGAGACCTATCTCTCCAATACCCCCTCCATCAAGGAGGAAGGCAGCTACAAGGCAAAGTTCCTCCTCCTGCAGGACGGCCTCAAGACGCCGCAGGACATCACTTTCGACATACCCATCAGCCAGAGCCAGGAGCAGTCAGAGGCCATCGCCCTTTCCGGTACCCCCTCAAGCGGCTCTCCGGCGCAGCTCTCCAGCAGGGCCAATGTTGCGACGGCCATCCCGCTGCCGGAGACCATCTTCTCCTCTTCTGCACGCAAAGCCCAGGACCTCGCCCCACTCATCCTCATCATCACCCTGACCATGCTTCTCGCCGTCTTTGTCTGGAGGAGATAAGCCCACCACAAACCTTTTTAAACATCCCGCCGTCCTGAAAACCCATGGCGCAATCGCATGACGCAAACCACGCGAAGATACGCTGCCGCACCATCATCGAGGTGCTCGGCAAGCCGAAGGAGCATGTGGAGAAGACCATCCGCGGCTATGTGCAGAAGATAAAGGAAGACACAGACTTCGTGATCCTCGCCGAGCATTTCTCGGAGCCGGCGGACAACGAGGACGGCTTCGTCAGCGTCTTTGTCGAGCTGGAGCTCATCTCCAAGGGCGTCATCCCCCTCATCGGGTTCTGCTTCGAGTATATGCCGTCCTCCATCGAGATCGAGAAGCCTGAGGAGATGGCGCTGCCGGCCCACATCGTCAATTCCCTCTTCAACGACCTCCAGGCCAGGCTCCACCAGGTGGACATGATTGTCAAGAAGCAGGCCAATGAGAACGCGTTCCTGCGCAGGAACCTGCGCCATTCCATCCGCAACCTCGTTTCCGTGACCTTGGCGGTGAAGCCGCTTTCCCTGGAAAGCCTCTCTAAGGTGACAGGGGTAGAAAAGGACCAGCTCAAGCCGTTCCTCGACGAGCTTGTTTCTGAAGGAAAACTGCAGAACGATGGAGACGCCTATTCCCTCGCCGGCTAAGAAGCTTCCCCTCAAGCAGAAGGTGGAGGCCATCCTGTTCTCCGTAGGCGGGCGAATATCCCTGGGAGACATCGCGCGCCTCGCGCGGAGCAGGGAAGACGCGGTCAGGGAAGCATTGCAGCACCTTAAGGAGGAATACGGGCAAAAGGACTCGTCGCTCATCCTGATAGAGGACGGCGACCAGTGGAAGCTCGCGGTCAGGGACCATTATCTCTCCGTGGTCAAGAAGATCGTCACCGAGACAGAGCTCAGCAAGACCGTCCTCGAGACCCTGGCCATCATTGCCTTCAAGTATCCCATCAGGCAATCCGACCTCATCAAGCTCCGCACCAACAAGGCGTACGACCACCTCAGGGAGCTCGAGCAGCAGGGCTTCATCAGCCGGAAAAAGCATGGCCGCACGAACCTCATCAAGCTGACGGAGAAATTCTTCCAGTATTTCGACCTGCCGGAGGAGAACCTCAAGGAGCATCTTGCGGATTTCGAGAGCATCGCCGCCGCCATCACGAGGAAGGAGCAGGAGCTCGCCGAGCGGAAGCAGCAGCAGGCGCAGGAGCTGGAGCAGATCGCATCCCAGGAAGACCGCATCAAGCAGGAGATAGAGGGGCTTGACGCGCCTCAGGAACCGATGGTAGAGCCGGGAAGCGGGGATGCAGAAGCCTCGCTCAAGCTGGGCAGGCTGGAAGTCTACGACGAGGATAAGGAACAGCCGCAAACAGGAACCCCGCTTGAGGTCTATGATGGGGGGCAGGAGCAGCCATTGTCACCCCCGCCCTCTCCTGAGGGAGGCAATGGAGGAGATGAAGGCCAGGATACCGGTCAGCAGGACGGCGAGACCACTGCGATACAACAGGAACCTCCAGAAGGCCCGGAAAACCAGGAGGAAGGCGCAGAATCAACGGAGACTGCCGGGCAAGGGGAGCAGCAAGACGGACAGGTGCCTTCCGCACCGGACACCGCCCAGCCAAGATCCGGACAACCCGGCGCACCGCAGCCAGGCATCACCACTACTCCTGAGATGGATGCGGAAATAGACAGGAAAGTCGCGGAGATGCTCACCCCACATCACGAAGAGCAGGACAAGGAGCGCAAGGAAGACGAAGACACCGACGGGGATGGGACGGACCGCAGGAAGAGGCCGTCGAGGGTAAGGAAGAAGGATGATGGCGCATGATGCTCCTCCTCAAATGCCCGGCATGCAAGAACACCATGAAGTACCGGAGCCAGGATTCTTCCATAAGGGGGAAGGCCAAGCGCTGCGTCTACTGCGGCAGGTCCTATCAGGTCAGGCCAGCCGTCATCAGCACTACCACGTGATCTTTCTTGAATTAATCGGACAGAATAAGAAGAATAAATATCAAAAAACCTGATCAGACTGCCTGCGGGCCTTCTTCCTTCTCTGTGTAGGCAGGGACCGCAGCCCTCGAAATGATCATGATGTCACCGATGCTCTTGACCAGCTGGTGGGGCACGATGACACCCTTCGCGGAGCCGAGCACCTTGTTGAGGAAGGAACTCTTGGTGGCCCGCACGCGCCAGGAATGGATCTTGCTCTTGGTGAGAATGACCTCCTCCACATCCCCGAAGTACTCTCCGTTGTCCGTGAAGACCTTCATGTCATACGTCTCAGAAATGGGTTTCATCTTCAGCATGTTTTCACCTTTTAAATCTGACCAATTGTCTCACTACTGGCAAGTATTTAAAGTTTTTGTTTGGGGGGTGTGGGTGACGGCATAAGATGGCGAGGCAATGCTTAAAAGCACATAAGGCCCCCTAAGGCCATGGAAGGCATCACCATCATCGGCACCTCCCACATCGCCAGGCAGAGCATCCGGGAGGTGAAGGAAGCCATAGAGAAGGGCAAGCCGGACATCGTCGCCCTTGAGCTGGACAGGCAGCGCCTTCCTGCCCTTCTCAGGAAAGACCACCGCGGCCCAAGGATGTCCGATATCGGCAGGGTCGGCCTGAAAGGGTACTTCTTCGCCCTGCTGGGCAGCTGGGCGGAGCGCAGGCTCGGGGAGTCCGTGGGCGTCAAGCCTGGAGAGGAGATGAAGGCCGCCTACAGGCTCGCGAGGAGGAAGGGGATAGCGGTCGCGCTCATAGACCAGGATATCAGCATCACCCTGCAGCGCCTTTCCAAGTCAATCACCTGGAAGGAGAAATTCCGCTTCCTTGGCGATGTGCTCAAAGGCCTGTTCGGCGGCAAGCCGGAGTTCATCTTTGACCTATCCACGGTCCCGGAAGAGGAAATCATCAAAAAAATGATTGCCCGCATCAGGGACCGCTATCCAACCATTTATCGTGTCCTGATCGAGGAGCGCAACCAGGCCATGACCAGGAACCTCACAAGGCTGCGGCAGGAGAATCCGGACAAGCGCATCCTTGCCATCGTTGGCGCAGGCCACAAGGACGACCTCAGGGAAGCTCTGGACAAGGGAAACATCTCCATCACTTACTCCCTCCCGAGAGGGATGTCCCTGGTGCTGGAGTGATTGAAGCAAGGAACAAAAGGACGATAACCCGACATCTTTAAATAGGACAAATCTTCGGGCAGGGGCATGGCCGAAATCATCGATTACAAGGATAAGGTAAAGCGCTATTTCCTCCCGGAGCGCAGGGAATTCATCAGCATGCTGCCGCCGGTCGTCGGAATGGCCTTCATCATCTCCTTCAAGGAATGGGGAGGGGAGACCTTTGACGTCGCGGCCGGCCTCGCGAACTTCGCCCTCGCGCTCCTCATCGTGGCCGTCTCCTTTTTCACGTTCGATGCCGGGCAGCGCCTCCTGGGATTGACCATCAACTACCGGCTGCGCTTCAAGGTATGGACATTCGGCCTGCTCTTCGGCCTTGTCATCTGCTTCCTCACCAATGGGAGCGTGTGGGTGCTTCTCCCTTCCGGCTTCCTGGTGGAGCATCTCACCGGGCACCGCCTGGGCTGGTTCAGGTACGGTATCAATGTCTTCGGCCAGGGCATCATGGCTCTCGGAGGGCCTGTCGCCTCCATTGTCCTCATCATCCTCATCAAGCTCTTCAGCTTCGCCCTGCCTGCAGCCTTCGTCGATAAGGCAGTCCTCTTCAACGTCGTCTTCGCCATCACCCAGATGCTCCCCATCCCCCCCCTTGCGGGCAGCAAGGCGTATTTCGGGAGCAAGATGACGTATGCGTTCTCCATGCCCGTCATCGTCTCCGCGCTGCTCCTCCTCGCCATCGACATTCCGCTCTTCATCTCGATAGGGGGGGCCATCCTCATCGGCCTCATCCTATGGATACTGTACTACGCGTTCTTCGAGCAGAACGTCTGGTCGGGGCCCGGGTGAACCATGTCGGGCGGAACCTTCGCGATGCACTGGGTGGAGATGGTCACCCTGACGTTCGTCGTCATCGGCATCATCATCGCCCTCCTTTCCCCGAGCGCGTTCATCAGCTACATCATCATCCTTCTCTCCGGCATGTTCGCCGGCAGGCTGATGTGGGAGCGGCGCAACAACGTCAAGTTCACGTACATCGCCATCATCATAGGATTCCTTGTCGGCTTCATGCTCGGTTCGTTCAGCCATTACGGCAACCAGATCGTCATCGTGGTGCTGTTCATCTTCGGGGCAGTGCTCATGTACAGGCTCAACAAGAAAGGCATCTTCACGGATTTCTTCTTCTAGATAATCTTGCTGATGGCCCTACCAGTTTGTCCAGACCGCATTAAAACAGAGGGCAGCATCAATACGCGAGCGTCTCTCTGAGCAGGGCATTGAGGCGGGAGGGGATGCGCCGTCCGGGAGGGGCCCGCCCTTTCGATTGCGGAAGCAAAAGCGAGCCGATGCTGCCCTCCCCGGCAAATTTCTCAACAGGCCCGCAATGCCAGAACGTTTTTAAACCAACTTCCCCCTCGTGCAGCCATGCCGCGCCTGCGCATCCTGGCCACTGCGACCACGTTTCCACGATGGAAAGGGGACTCTTCCTCTTCATTCGTCTTTGACCTTGAGAATAGGCTGGGAAAGATGCACGACATCACCGTATTGGCGCCCCACCATCCCGGAGCGAAAAAGAACGAGCGCATGGGCGCTCTCGAGGTGAGGAGGTTCGCCTACTTCAAGCCAGAATCCCTGGAGAAACTGTGCTACGGCGGAGGCATCATCCCGAACATGGGGAAGAGCATGCTTGCCAGGCTCCAGCTGCCTCTTCTTGTCCTCGCGGAATTCTTCTCCGCATCAGGCCTCATCAGGGAGAAGGATGCCCAGATCATCCATGCGCACTGGATGCTGCCGCAGGGCATGGTCGGAGCGCTCCTCAAGGGATTCACGAAAAAGCCGCTCATCATAACCATCCACGGCAGCGACCTTTTTCCCATTCAAAATGTCTTCCTGAAGAAATTGCAGGGCTTTGCCGCGTGCAAGGCAGACATCATCACCGTGAACAGCGAAGCGACAGGAAACGAGCTCCTGAGGAGATTCCCCCATGTCCGGGAGAAAGTGCGCATCATCCCCATGGGCGTCGACACATCCTTTTTCAGGCCGCGCAGGAGCCGAAAGCCCAAATCCCTTAGGGGAAAAAAGATCATCCTCTTTGTCGGAAGATTGAGCGACCAGAAGGGAGTGCAGTATCTTGTCGAGGCCATGCCTTCCATCCTCAGCAGGGAGAAGGACGCCCTGCTGTTCATCATCGGGGAAGGGCCCCACAGGAAGGAGCTGGAAGCGCTTGCCGGCTCTTATGGGATGGGCCACGCGGTCCGGTTCCTCGGAGGGTTGCCGCAGGAGAAGGTCGCCATGTACCACGGCATGTGCGACGTCTTCGTTCTTCCCGCACTCGCCAACAGGACGGGGACAGAAGCCCTCGGCCTTGCCCTGCTTGAGGCCATGGCATCGGGCTGCGCGGTCGTGGGGACGGACGTGGGAGGAATCCCCTCAGCGGTCTCCCACGGAAAGACCGGCATCCTCGTCAGGCAGAAAAATGCCGATGATTTGGCAGCATCCATCACCGCTCTCCTGAAGAACCGGAAGAAAGCGTCTGCCCTCGGACGAAGGGCCTCCTCGTTCATCTCAAGGAACTATTCCTGGGAGCAGATAGCCAAGAAATTTGATAGGGCCTATCGGGACGTGGCATCATGATGCGGGCCAGGCTGCTCCTCTACAGGCTTTCCTCCACTTTGCTCGGCCAGGCAATCCTTTCAGCGCTTTCTTTCGGCGTATCCGTCCCCTTCCTCAGGCAAAAAACAGCAGGAACGGGAAAGGCGCGTGAACCGGCAAGGAAGCGCCCGTTCCTCGTCCTGATCACCGTTGACACCGAAGCCGGCTACGTCTCCAAAGATGAGCGCCGGGTCTGGCAGAAGGAAGCCCCGGAGGCGTTCCAGGGCTATCATGCGGGCATCAGGAACCTGCGCCGCATTTTTAGCAAGCATGGGGTCAGGGCAACATTCTTCCTCTCCACGCATTGCTTCTCCAGCGCCGGGGGAGAATACGCGAGGATCATCACCGAGCTGAAGGGCCTGCTGAAAGAAGGCCACGAGATCGGCCTCCACCCCCACCCGGATTCGGACAGGGCGCTCCGGAAAAAGCTTGGCAGGGAATTTCCCGCCACCAGCTGCTTCTTCTACGATATGGGCCAATTGCTGGAATTCATCAACTCTTCAAAAAGACTTATTGGGGAGCATCTCGGAAAACCGGCCGAGAGCGCGATTAAGAGCATCCGCTGGGGGAACTGGGCGTTGAACACCGACGGCGCGAAGGCAGTCGCCGCTTCCGGATTCCTCATCGACAGCTCCGCGACGCCCGGCATAGCCGGCCATGGGGGGGACAGCAGGAAATTTGACTGGAAAAAGGCGCACGGGCATTCTCCTTGGCGTTTGAGCTCCACCGATTACGCCGATTGCCAATCCACGGCACAAAGGGGCTCAGGTGTCCTCGAGATCCCCATAGCTACCTTTTCCTTCTTTGGGAAGGCCATGCGCGCTGACCCTCAATATTCAGTCCTTCTCAGGAAAGCTTTTGCGCGCTATCATGCCCATGCGGACAGGTCCCAGCACCCATTCCCCTTCGTCGTGATGACCCACAGTTCGGAAGCGACGCTGAGAGAAGGATCCCCGACGAAGGCTGCGCTGGAACTCGAGAATTTCATCGCCTTTGCCAAGACATTCCCGGATGTGGAATTCACCACGGCCCTGGAAGCGCGCAACAAATACCTGAAGAACTGATTACTTCCTTCTCGCGACGGTGAAATAATAGACCGGCCACCTGCCCGTGCGATCAAGGGCATCAAGCAGGCTGAAGGTCTCGGCGAAAAGCGCGGGGATGAAAAATACCAATGCACACAGCCCGCAGACGACGCGCCTCATCTTCCCGGGAACAAGCAGCGGGATTCCTTTGCGCAGGGAATGCACCATGACCACCCCGACGCTGAAGACGCCGCCGACCGGAACGATGCGCTCAACCACGAATTCCTTGCGGAGCAGCTCCCGCAGCCCGTACTCGGTGAAGCGATACTTGTCTTCCGGAGCATCATGGAGAGGATAGATGAATGGGCTCACCAGGATCATCTTTCCCCTTTTTCTCAGGACGCGCGAAAATTCTTTGATTGCGGAACGGCTGTCTGCATAATAGTACAATGAATTGACGCACACGAGCCCGTCGAATGATGAGTCCCTGAACGGAAGGGCGTGCGCATCGGAGAGGACATGGGCTTTTGCCGATGCCGCCTTGTCCGCGCAGACGATGCCGCCGGGAATAAATCGGTGGTATGAAGGATGGTCTCCGCACCCGACATCGAGAACACGATCCCTGCTGGAGAACAGCCCTCCCCACAGCCGCCTCATGCGCGCATTGATGACAAGGAACATTTCCCGCCCCGCTCATTTCCTCTGCATGTCCGCGAGGAAGCCGAAGATGATGAGCTGGAAACCGATGCTGAGGATAAGCACGTCAAGCATCATGAGCCCCAGATGGCGGTTGACGCCTTCTCCAAATATCTGGATGTAGACCAAATACAGGCCGAGAAGAAACCCGAGCGAGAAGATGGTCCCTCCCGTCATGCCGAAGAACCTCAATGGCTCGTAGTCGCGGTAGATGCGGAGGATGCTGATCCACGCCTTTGCAGCATATTCGAGTGGATTGTTGATGAGCCGGCTCTTTCCTTCCCTCCTCGCGAAATAGACCGGCACTTCCTTGATGCGGAACTTCTCGCGTACTGCCTTGATGATCTGCTCCTGCGTGTACGTGTGGCTGGAGATGATGACGATGCGCTTCGCCACTTCTTTGGTAAATGCCCGAAACCCGGTCTGCCCGTCTGATATCTCTACGCCGGTAATGCGGGAAATCACCCTTGAGAATGCCTTGTTGCCCCAGCGCTTGATGAGGGGCATGTGCTCTATCGTTCCCCTGAACCTGCTTCCCAGCACGAGGTCGTTCCCTGCCTGCACTTCCCTGATGAGCAGAGGGATCTCCTTCGGAAGATACTGGCCGTCCGCGTCGATATGGACGATGATGTCCGCGCCAAGCTCAAGGCTTTTCCTCACCTCTGTCCGGAATGTCTCCGCGAGCCCGCAGTTCCGCGGATGGGACATAACAATTGCTCCTGCCTTGCGCGCGGCTTTGGCAGTGTCATCGGCGCTGCCGTCATCAACGACAAGCACCCGGTACTTGGACTTGTATGCGGAGGAGTCCATCGCTTTCCTGATGTCTTGGATGACATTTCCCAGCGTCCTGCCCTCGTTGTAGGCGGGAATGGTGATGACGATGCGCATTGTCCTCAAGAGGCAATGTCCGTTTAAATATGTTTTTCTTTTGCAGCGATATTGAAAAGTGCAGGCAGCACCGATTTGTGAGCGGCATCATCCGTTGGACAAGCGGGGCGGAAGGGGAGGCTCCCTACGGGAAGGGGCCGCCCATCAAAGGTTCAATCAATGAGCGGACCGGTGCTGCCCGGGCGTGAGCGAGACTTTTCAATATCACCTCCTTTGCCATCAGGAAAAGCCTTATTAATCAAAAGCATCCGCTCATGCCCATGTATTGGTCAAGCCTGCTGTTTTTCATCGCTGCCTGCTATGGGCTCGGCTATCTTGCCACGTTCTTTGTCAGGGATGCTGAGGACTCTCTTGAGCGGCACCTCATGAGGTTCGGGACAGGCCTCGGCGTTTTCGTCGTCCTCGGATACCTACTCAATCTGCTCAATGTCCCTCTCGATTACAGGATATTCCTGGCCATCATTGCCCTCGGCATTCTTGCCGTCCTCGGCCACCGCTACTGGAAGCACAGGAAATGGGGGCTCCGTAAGCCAGCATTCCGCGCCAACCCCTATGCGCTCGCCATGCTTGTCTTGTTTGTCATCACCTTCTCCATGTACCACAAGGGAGCGTTCAGCTACCCGTATCTGGAAGATGACGACCCCTGGGTTCACGCGAACGGTGCGCAATACGTCTCCCTGGAGAAGACGGTGTTCGCCGCGCCGGATGCCGGCCTGCACTACCTTGACCCTTACCCGCCGGCGTATGACATGGTGATGGGCATCCTGCACCAGACCAATGATTCCCTCTTCTGGACGCTCAAGTTCTTCAATGTCCTCATCATCTCGCTTTCCATCATCTTCTTTTTCTTCTTCGCCCATGCGTTCTTCAGGAGTTCGAGAAAGGCATTCTACGCGACCCTGGTGCTGTTCGCCGTCCCTGCCTTCATGAGCCATTTCATCTGGGCCATAGCCCTCACCATGCCGCTTATATTCGCCTCGTTCTATGCCATTGAACGCATCCGGCAAGATGGAAAATGGATGGTGCCTGCCTCTCTCCTCATCGGGGCGACGCTCATGGTCTCGCCGACGCACAGCGCGTATTTCGGCCTGTTGCTCTCCCTTTATGTTGGCGCGCGCACGCTCGTGGAGCGGAAGATGATCTGGCCCGTGTACGGTGCCGGCGCCATCGGCCTCGGGATAAGCATGGCCTTGTGGTGGGTCCCTGCGCTTGTCCGCTACGGCTTCCAGGGCGTCCGCGACGGGCTCGGAGTTGGAGCAAACCCCACCCTCTTCGGCATCGGCGGGACCGCGGACAGGAAATACGCTCTGGCGGATTTTGCCATCGCCCAGAAGCAGAACATGATCAACAATCCTGTTGGGCTTGGCCTCGTGGTCTTCCTGCTCCTCCTCTTTGCCGTTTTCTTTGCCGTTTTCAAATATCGGAAAGAAATCGCCAGGTGCTGGAAAGCCATCTTGCCCGCATTCCTCATCCTCCTGATGGTGATGCTGCTCTTCCTCTCCCGCTTCTACATCAAGAACGTGCCGAAGCGGAACCAGCCGGCAGCAGAGGTGGGCTCTGTCCCCTTTCTGGAATTCCTGGGAGATGAGTTCTTTGTGGTTGCGGTGCTGGCCATCCTCCTGTTCACCCTTGTCATGCTTGCCGTCATCAGCTGGAAGGTGCAGGATTTCCCCGATGGGAATCTTGTCCTTGTCTTCGCCTGGCTGCTTTTTGCCTTCTACGCCGTCAACGCCGGCCCGTTCTACATCAAGCTCTCGCCCTTCCGGGCATGGATGGTCCTCGCCATACCGGCCGCGCTTTTGGCGGCGGAAGGGATGGGGTGGCTTCTTGCGATTGTCAGGGGGACAGTCTCCTCATTCTCCCCACCCCTGGCAAGGCCCGCCTTCATCATGGCGCTCGTGCTCCTCCTCATCGGCATCTTCTCCACTTCCTTCGTCCAGAAATACGCGGTGAACACCGCCCAATGGAGTCCAGGCGGCTTCTGGACCTCTGGAGAGGAGATAGCAGGCTACATCTGGATGCAGCAGAACCTCCCCCCCGATGCGCCGGTCTACACGTTCTCCAACATCGCCCTCATCAACGCCTTCGACAAGTACATGTGCTACTGGTGCGTGGAGCAGCGCAACTTCCAGAAGACGGGATTCAATGGGACGGCACAGGAGATTCATGACCGGCTTACGGCGTGGGAGTATGGCTACCTCGTCATCGATGGCCAGGCCGTGCAGCGCTTCGGGGCGAATGCCACCAATGCGAAGGTGCAGGAATTAGTCCTCTCCGGCCAGTTTACGCCGCAGTTCCAGAACCAGGGCATTGTCATTCTCAGCGTAGCATAAGCCAACAGGACATTCCCATCTCTTCTTTTCCCCTCGACTGCTTCAATCGTGCACCCACCAAAACCTTTTTAATGCGAGTGGATTGCCACGGCACCATGCAAAGGCGCATATCACTGGTCATGCCCGTCTATAATGAGGCAAAAGCTGTCGAGAAAGTGGTTAGGGATTGCCATGAAAAGCTCATCAAAAAATTGCCGGGGTCAGAGTTCATCATCGCGGAAGACGGCAGCACAGATGGCACCAAGGAGATCCTTAGGAGGCTGGCAAAGGAGATGCCCCTTCGCGTGGTCATGGGTGATGAACGGAAGGGATACCCGAGGGGCATACGTGACGCCCTCAAGCTTCCCAAGAATGACATCGTGTGCTTCAGCGACTCTGATGGTCAGCACGATCCCTCAGATTTTCTCAAGATGCTGGATTACGTGGACAGGTATGACATCATCATCGGCATGAAGAAACCACGCCGCGACCCGTTCCACCGCCTCGTGCTCTCCAGGGCCTACAACTCGCTCATCAGGCTTCTCTTCGGCCTGCGATTCAAGGATATTGACTCCGGTTTCAGGGTCATCCGGAAGAAAGTGCTGGATGACGTGCTTGATAAGAGCACAACCCTTCCGGAATGCACCAACTCGGAAATCACCATCCGGGCCGCCAAAAAGGGCTATCACATCATTGAGGTTCCAGTCACCCATTATCCCCGTGCAGCAGGAGACACCAAGAGCTTTAATTTCAGGAAGCTGCCAAAAGTGGTGCTTGCCCTGTTCAGGGGCCTCCTCAGGCTCAAGTCAGACATCTCTTCAGCAAAATGACCATCGGCATTCTTGGCGGAGGCATTGCTGGGCTGTCCCTTGCCTATTTCCTCAAGCACAAATCCACCATTCTTGAGAGAGAAGCACACCTCGGCGGCCTTGGCAGGAGCTTCTCTCTTAATGGCATTGATTATGACATTGGGCCGCACATCATCTTCTCCAAGAACAAGGAAATCCTCGATCTTCATACGTCCCTCCTGGAGACAAATAAGATACGGCGCTCGAACAAGATCCTGCACAAGGGAAAGCTCATCAAGTATCCTTTTGAAAATGACCTTGCCTCCTTGGATAAGGAAGAGCGGGACTATTGCCTTCACGGGTTCCTCAACAACCCGTACGATGGATACGAGCCATCGACCATGCTGCAGTTCTTTCTCAAGACCTTCGGGGAAGGCATCACGAAGCTCTACCTTGAGCCCTACAACGAGAAGATCTGGAAATTTGACCCGAGCTTCCTCGACACGCAGATGGTGGAGCGCATCCCCAAGCCGCCGAAAGAGGATGTCATCAAGTCCGCGCAAGGGATACCGACTGAGGGATATACCCACCAACTCTATTTCCACTATCCGAGGGAAGGGGGCTTTCAGGCGCTTGTCAATGCCTATGCAAAAGCCATCGAAGGGAAATCAGAAATCATCAATCCAGTCGCTATCAACAAGATCATCCGGAAAGGAAAGCAGTGGCTCGTCAAGACCGATAAGGGAGACCAGCTTTTCGATAAGCTTGTTAATTGCATGCCTCTCCATGAGCTGTTCCGCTATCTCGAGGCCCCCGATGACGTGCGCCAAACCCTTGATAGGCTTAAGTTCAATTCCATCTATACGGTCGTCGTGCAGTGCGCCAAAGATGGCATGGGGGACAATTTCACCTTCACCATCGCTGACAAGGACGTCATCTTCCATCGCCTCTCCAAGCTCAATTTCCTGGGCGATAGGTACTGCCTCAAGGATGGAGGATCGACATTGCTCATAGAGATCACGTTCCGCCCGGACAGCCAGCTCGCCGTCATGCCTGAAGAGGATCTGAAAGCGCAGGTAGTCCGCGACCTTGAGAAACTTTCCCTGGTTTCAGGCAAAGATATCCTTGCCGTCGAAGCACGAAGATTTAAATACGCTTATGTCATCTATGACCTTCACCATAAGCAGAACAGCGCGAAGGTGCTTGGGTACTTGGAGGGCATCGGCATTTCTTGCTGCGGCAGGTTTGCGGAGTTCAAGTACATGAACTCTGACCATGTGGCAGAGAGCGCACAGAGGCTTGCAGGGCGATTGAACGGGGGACTGGAGGACGGCACATGAAAGAGAGGATACTCATTACCGGCATCACCGGATTTGTTGGTAGCCATCTGGCCGATTTCCTTCTCGAACAGGGGAAAGCCGAGATTTATGGCGGGAAGAAAATCAACGGCCGCCTGCGGAACATCCGCCACATCCTGGATAAAGTGCAGCTCATTGACTTCGATTTGATAGATTATTTCAGCGTCAGGAACCTCCTGAAGGAATCAAGGCCCTCCCGCATCTACCACCTCGGCGCCCTCAGCTGGGTCACTCCCTCATGGACACATCCTTCCGCCTACATGCAGGTGAATGCCATCGGCACCATCAACCTCCTTGAGGCGATACGCGAACTCGGCCTCAAGACCCGTGTGCTGGTAAGCTGCACTCCTGAAGAGTTCGGCGATGTCCCAAAGGAGAAGCTGCCCATCACAGAAGAAACGCCCATCGCCCCGGTCAACCATTACGCTGCCTCCAAGGTCGCGCAAGACGCCATCTGCATGTCCTATTATGCCTCCTACAAGATTCCCATCATACGGACAAGGGCGTTCAACCATGAAGGCCCGCGCAGGGACATCTCCGGAGCCTTGGCATCCTTTGCCTACCAGATTGCGCGCATAGAGGCGGGAAAACAGGAGCCCATCATCAAGGTGGGAAATCTTGATGCAAAGAGGAACTTCACCCACGTCAGGGACATGGTTCGCGCCTATACCCTTGCCATGGAAAAAGGAATGCCCAACGAGCTTTACCTGATAGGATCGGACAACATCTACACCATCAAGGAATGCCTCGAGAGACTCATCTCCCTCTCTCCATCAAAGAACGAGATACGGTACGTTGTCGACCAGAAGCGCGTCAGGCCGACGGAGCTGAACTACCTCATCGGGGACTGCTCAAAATTCAGGAAATTCACCGGATGGAAGCCGGAGATAAGCTTCGACGACACCCTCAAGGACATTCTCGGGTACTGGAGAGGTTTTGTTGCGGATGACCTCTATTAAAGGAAAGGTAGTGGTGATTACCGGAGCAAGCCGCGGCATAGGCAAGGCGATCGCGGACGAATGCCTGAAGAAGAGGGCAATAGTGGTCATCGCTTCCCGCTCGAAGCCGCAAGGCAGGCAGGCAGGAGAGCAATGGAAAGCCGAGCACATTTTCTGCGATGTCACTTCTTCCAAATCCCTCCAATCCCTTGTCAGGAAAGTGATCTCCGGGCATGACAGGATAGACATCCTCATCAACAATGCGGCCATCGGCCTGTTTGAGACAATTGCCGCATCAAAGGAGCAGGACGTGAGGGCAATAATGGAGACAAATGTCCTTGCCCCCCTTCACCTGACTCAGTTGGTGCTGCCGCACATGAGGCAGCGGAAAAGCGGGCTCATCGTGAACATCTCGTCGGCAATTGCAAAGCATTCTCTCTATTACCAAGGCGTGTATTCTGCGAGTAAGGCGGCCCTTGAGCGCCTGACAGAAGCCATCGCCATAGAGGAAGCGGGAAATGGCATCTCCGCTCTTCTCATTGTGCCGGACAGGACGAAGACCGCGTTCAGGATGCGCGCCCTCGGATCAAAGAAAAACGCCCCGCTGCCGCTCACGTTGCCGGAGTCAGACCCTTCCCGCGTCGCCAGGACCATAACGGCTGCCATCGAACGAGGGACAAGCATCTGCTACACTTCTCTGAGGAGCAGGATTTTCGCGTATGCGGCAGCACTTTCCCCCGGCATCATTTCCCGCACGTTTAGGAAAGAATTTCTCCTTGCAGGAAGACCGAAGGGAAAACCATGAATGCGCTCGTGACCGGTGCAGGTGGATGGCTCGGGAGATGTCTTGTCGGGAAATTGATTGCGAAAGGCCACACTGTGATTTGTATTGACCTTTGGCCAGCGCAGCATCCCACTCCAGTTCTCCGCTCCAGGAAAAAAAATATCAGGATAGTGAAAGGAGACATCCGCCGCCCAGAGCGGTTCATCAAGGAGATGAGAGGATGTGACGCTGTCTTCAATTGCGCTGGATCTCAGCACCCTGGGTGGACATCTGAACTGTATGAAATCAATTCCCTGGCGCCGGAGCGCGTCCTCCGATGCTGCCAGAAAGCAGGCGTTCCGCGCCTTATCCATGTGAGCAGCTCTACTGTCTATGGATCCAATCATGGGGGAAGCCCTTTCACCGAGGAAAGCCCCTTAAGGCCGTTGACCCATTATGCGAGGAGCAAGGCCAAAGGAGACAATCTCCTGCTGGCTCCGGAAAAATCCCCCTCAACAGATGTGGTCATCATCCGCCCGGCGGTTTTCTACAGCACGCAACCTTCCCCCAATATGGTCTCCCTGGTGAACATGGTAAGGGCAAGGAAGGCAGTTCTCTTCGGAAAGAGGGGATTTCTGAGAACCTACGTCGATATCCGGAAGGTTGTGGATGTCCTCCTCCTGGCGCAGCGCAAGGGGGAACGCAACGGGATCTACCTCGTTGGAGATGAGCAGCCATTGGATACACTTTCCCTTTATGAGGCCCTTGCCGAGCCCATGGGAGTATCAATCAGGCCAATCAGGATGCCTGTAGTGGTGTCGCGGCTTTGCGAGAAATCTGCCCTTTTAGGGGGATACCTCAACGTCCATCTTAAGTATCCCAATATTGTGGGGGAATTTGGAAGAGACCATGTATTCTCCTCGGAAAAGGCAAAAAGGCAACTTTCTTATAGGCCGAAAGGTTCCTCTGAGGAAGGGCTGCGCACAATGGCTGGCGCAGTCGCAGAGGCACGAGCCGGCGCATCAGGGTGAATGACGATGAAGGTGCTCATTACCGGAATGGGTGGATTTCTTGGCAGGCATCTCGCACGAAGGCTGATTGCGGATGGCCATGCCGTGCATGGGGTCTCCAGGTCTCCTCTGGACATCGAAGGTGCTGAGATTGTCCTCGGAGATGTCCTGGACAGGAAGCTCATGGAGGATGCCTGCTCCGGCATGGATGCCGTCATCCATCTTGCCGCGATTACCGAGTTTGGCAGCATCAGCAGGCATCCGGCCAAGAGCATGGAAACCAGTCTCCTGGGCACGCTTTACGCACTTGGCGGATTTGTCAAGGCTGGCGGCAAGCATTTCATCTTCCCATCTTCCGGTAAAGCATACGGGAAGCCAGCCAACCTACCCATACCAGAACGGCATTCCCTGAATCCTGAAACCTATCTTGGGCACATCAAGAAACTCTGCGAAGACCTTGTCATGTTCTATGCATCATTCACGCCGCAGCTGTATACCTCTCTCCGGATTTTTAACGTCTACGGCCCGGGACAGAAGGCATATTTTCTTATCCCCACTATCCTCTCCCAGCTCGACAAAGAGGAAATCATTCTGGGAGACATCAAGTCCCGGCGGGATTATGTGCATGTTGAGGATGTCGTCGGGGCGTTCCGGGTTGCACTCAGCAGGAAAGGGCATGGCTTTGAGGCATACAATGTCGGAAGCGGCTTGTCATCTTCTGCGCAGGATGTCGTTGATGAGATAAGCAGGATTGCAAAAAAAGAATGCACAATAAAGACTGATGCGTCGCGGCTCAGGGCGCATGAGGCATTCGAGGAGCGCGCGGACATCTCCAAGCTCAAGGCGCTGGGATGGTCTCCGCGCTACACGCTCGTGAAAGGGCTTTCTGAGATGCTGTGATCATGCAGGCCGTAATACTCTGTGGGGGAAAAGGGACGCGGATGCGGCACCTGTCCCAGAAAAAATCAAAGGTGCTCCTCCCCCTTGGCGGCAAGTCTCTGCTCCAGCGCCAGATTGAGCTTCTCAGGGATTCCGGGATAGGCGACATCATCCTCTGCATCGGCCACCAGGGAGACAGCATCAGGCAGGCATGCGGGGATGGCTCTTCATGGGGCGTGCGCATACGCTACGCAGAAGAGCAGGAACCGCTCGGCACAGGAGGCGCGCTCCGGAATGCACGGCACTTCATCACCGGAGAATTTCTTGTCCTCTATGGGGATCTGTATATAGACATGGATATGGGGAAATTTGTAACTTTTCACCGGAAGGCGGGAGCCCTGCTGTCTGTCGTGCTCCACCGCACCGACCACCCCTGGGACAGCGACCTTGTCGAGATAGATGGCAAGAGCAGGATAATCAGGATATGCGGGAAACTCGGTAGGCGGGAGACCTATCCAACATCTCTCTCTAAAACCTCAGTCTATGCCTGCCAAAAAGAGCTTATTCGCAGCATTCCCGCAGGGGAATCTGATTTGGATAAGGACATCATCCCTGCCCTCCTCTCCGAAGGAGAACACATCTGCGGCTACGTGACGGAAGAATTCATCAGGGATGCCGGAACGCCTGAACGATACGCAGAAGTTGACGCTTATGCACAGCAGAAAGCACAAAAAAATCCACGCAGTCCTTCTTGACAGGGATGGCGTCATCAATGAGGAAGTGGATCTTCTCCACCAAAAGTCCCAGCTTAGGCTTCTCCCCCGTGCGGGGGAGGCCATCGCCCTTCTCAACAGGAACGGCGTAAAGGCTATTGTCATCACCAATCAGCCGGTCGTTGCCCGTAATCTCTGCACGGAGGAAGAGTTGAACAGCATCCACGGTTATCTTAAGGAACTGCTTAGGGAGCATCGCGCCCATCTTGATGCCATTTACTACTGCCCGCATCATCCGGATAAGGGCTATCTAGAGGAGAATCCAGTGTACAAGAGGCAATGCCGGTGCAGGAAACCTGGGATAGGCATGGTGGAAGATGCGCTCCGGGATTTCTCGCTGTCCCCAGAAGAATGTATTATGGTGGGAGATTCGACGGTTGACATCGAAACTGGGAAGCGTGCGGGGATGAGGACTCTCCTCGTCAGGACCGGCTACGCCGGGAAGGATGGGAAGCACCCTGCCAAGGCAGACCTTGAAGCAGCAGATCTTTTCGATGCGGCCAAGAAGATACTCCTCTCTTGACATATGATATAGGGTAAATCACACGGAACCCCACAACCTTTAAAAGTGTTTCTCGCCCACCGAAGGGTATGATCATCTCCAAGACGCCTTTCAGGATAAGCTTCTGCGGAGGGGGCACTGACCTTAGGGAGTTCTACTCGCATGAGCCGGGAGCGGTCACCTCAACGGCAATCG